>Ga0115569_10003344_pt1 | contig 11897 bp, 10 predicted proteins | sample COGITO_mtgs_1205_2_FD_87295 | JGI IMG/M metagenome (GOLD analysis project Ga0115569, IMG submission 87295) | Pelagic marine microbial communities from North Sea - COGITO_mtgs_120503 | ecosystem: Environmental > Aquatic > Marine > Epipelagic | place: Germany:Helgoland, sampling site Kabeltonne...
CTCGTCGCGCTCCCGGCTCGCGAGCGCGTGTTTTGGAGAGTCGAGCCGTGCGAGCTCCACTCGATTTATCGAAACAGAAAACTCCCGGCTTTTTAATAATACATACGAACAGAATAAGGGTCTTGTTCTTAGGAATGAGGGAACTAAGCGAGAGAGAGAGAGAGAGAGAGAGAGAGAGAGAGAGAGAGGTTTTGTCATACGAAAAACAATGCGAAAATCACTTCTTTCTCCTTTTTCTTTTCGATTCGTCACAAAATTTTTCTCAAAAGCTCGTTTTTGTGGAGTTGAAACGACATCAGATCACACAACACAATGAATAACTTGATGCGGATGGGAATGGGCCAAGCGCCGCAAACCGGCCCCCCACCGGACACGCCGCAGGTGGACACCGCGGAGCAAGTGCAAATCAGTTCGCTCGCTTTGTTGAAGATGTTGAAACACGGTGCGTTTACTATTTCAAAGATTCGTTTCCGTCGCGTCGTTTCCGTGACGATGATTGCGCTTTCTGACTTTAATGTTTTCTCTCTTTCTCGCAAACAACACACAAACATTCACAAAACAGGTCGCGCGGGAGTTCCAATGGAAGTCATGGGTCTCATGCTTGGACAATTCGTGGACGATTACACGGTTAAAGTCGTCGACGTGTTCGCGATGCCGCAATCTGGTACCGGCGTTTCCGTTGAAGCCGTGGACCCGGTGTTTCAGACGAAAATGTTGGACATGTTGAAACAAACGGGCAGGGAAGAAATGGTCGTTGGTTGGTACCACTCGCACCCTGGATTCGGGTGTTGGCTTTCTGGCGTCGATATCAACACGCAGCAAAGTTTTGAGCAGTTGAATCCGAGGTTAGTGGCTGTCGTTATCGATCCGATTCAGTCGGTGAAAGGGAAGGTGGTCATCGACGCGTTTCGATTGATTAATCCGCAGACGATCATGTTAGGGCAAGAGCCGAGGCAAACGACGTCGAATTTAGGACATTTAAATAAACCTTCAATCGCGGCGTTGATTCACGGGTTGAATAGGCACTACTATTCCATCAATATTGGCTATAGAAAGAATGAATTAGAGGAGAAGATGTTGTTGAATTTGGACAAGCCGAGATGGAGCGACGGTTTGAAAGTTAGGAATTTTACCGAGAATAGGAAAGGGAACGAGAAGGTGGTTGGAGAGATGCGAGATTTAGCGGATAAGTATCAGAAAGCGGTGCAAGAAGAATCGGAGTTGACGAAGAGGGAGTTGGTCGTTAAAGCTGCGGGGAGAACGGACGCGAAGAAGAGGTTGTCGGAAAACGCGAGCGATTTGATGGCGAAGAACATCACGCAGCAGCTCGGGGCGATGTTAGATACCGTGTGCTTTTAATCGTAGAGTTTCTTCTTACACCCTTTTGCGGTGCATTATGGTATACTTCTTTTTCTGTGCGCATTACAATTTTGCCGCTGCTATCCTATGTCGCGCTACGTCTAAGTTCTTATTGCTTACAAAACTTTCTTTTTTTTACGGAGCTTGCGGCTCGACAAACTTCTTCCCAACGTCCGTCCAATCCGTGCTCAACACGGTCCCGTTCGATTCTACGAAACTCTTCATCATCGCACGCCTCTGATCGTCGTCCGCGTCCTTATACAAATCCTGAAACATTTTGTTCAACCCGTCCTCGCCGTCCAACGTTTCCAACTCCTCTTCCATCTCCCCTAAAAATTCCAACCGCGTCCATTTATCCGCCGGCGGTTTATCAAGCGACGTCGTTTTTCCCTCATCACCAACTCCGTCTAAACTCGTCGTTGGAGTGGTTGAACTCGTCGTGTTCCGCGTTTCGTTCCCAATTTTGTGCTTCTCTTCCGAAACGCTCGACGACAACCGCCGCTCCTTTTCTTCTTCTTCTCTCTTCTGATTCTTCTTTTTCATCAGTTTGACTTCAATCTTCTTCTTCCCACATCTCACGCGGACGAATTCCGGATCCGTTCGAACCGGGTGGTGCTTTCGCAAATCAAACGTAAACTTCTCTTCTTCGCGCCCTGCTTTAATTTCAATTCCGACTGGATCGCGCGATCCTTCGGAATCGAAGATGAACCTGTGCGACACCTCCTCCTTTTCCATCGCGACGTCCTCCTCGGTAAAAAAAATCTCAATCGTCGTCGCGTCTAAAGACGAGTACAGCTCCGTTTTTTTCACCTTCGATACACTTCTCTCCTTTCTGCCCTCCTCCTCTTCTTCTTCTCCTTTCTTCTCCTCGAACTCTTCTTCTTTTTTCGTCGTCGTCGTCATCGCGCGTTCTCGTTGATGATGATGATTATGATGATGATGATGATGATGGTGGTTACTCTCTTTGAGTTTCTTTGAGTTTTTCACAAAAAAAAAGCCATTGCAAAAAAGAGAGACGGAAATTAATTGTGCGAAAAAGGTTGACCCCTTTGTCTCTTTGTCGTGATTCACTCGTGAAAAAAGAGGGGAAAAGGTGCCTCTGTCTCTTCACTTTAAAAAGAATAAAAACAGACACAAGACACACGCGTATAAATATGAATCCAGAATAGTACGTTTTTAGATCTCTCTCGAGCGAAAGAAGCGAAAGAAGCGCGGCGTCGGTGGTGTTGTCGAAGTCTTTTCTTTGGTGGCTTCTTTTCGTTGGTTTTGGTGTTTTCGTTGGTGTCTCTCGTTGGTGTTCTTCTTCGAGTCGCGCGGCGATCTTCTCACTGAGAAAGAATTGGTGTCTCTCTTCTCCCCCCGAGACACGAAACGAATGCACTGACAAATCTCTCTCTCTCTCTCTCTCTCTCAACAACAACAACAGCGATTACTTGTTCAAGCTCTTGGTGCGTCTAAAGCTTTAACAAAGCTTTTTTGTTTCTTCTCTTCTTCTTCTTCTTTATTAACTTCTTTTAAAGAGAGAAGAGTTTTTCTTTAATGAGATCCGCTCTTAAAATCTCTCTTTCTCTCTCTCTCTCTCTCTAATGTTTTTTTAGACGAAGAAACTGACGAAACGATGTTCCCTCTCACTCTCACTCTTTTGAAATTTGTGTGCACGAATAGCTGATTGGCGATTCCGGCGTCGGTAAATCCTGCCTCCTCTTCCGTTTCGCGGACGACACGTACCAAGAGTCGTACATCAGCACCATCGGCGTGGACTTTAAAATCAGGACGGTTGAACTCGAAGGGAAAACGATAAAATTACAAATCTGGGATACCGCCGGGCAAGAACGGTTTCGAACGATTACGAGCTCGTATTATCGCGGCGCGCACGGGATTATCGTGGTGTACGATGTGACGGATCAGGAAAGTTTTAACAACGTGAAGACGTGGTTGAGCGAAATCGATAGGTACGCGAATGAAAACGTGAACAAACTTTTGGTCGGGAACAAATCAGATTTGACGAGTAAGAAAGTGGTGGATTACGCGACCGCGAAGGCGTTCGCGGATGAGATTGGGATTCCCTTCATGGAGACGTCGGCGAAGAACGCGACAAATGTTGAACAGGCGTTTGTGACAATGGCGAATGAGATTAAAACGAGGATGGCGAGTCAACCGCAAGCGGCGAGCGGCGCGAGTCGAGGAGCGACGATTAGGCCGGGGGAGGGGAGACCGGTGAATGCGAAGAGCTCTTGCTGCTAAATATCAACGAAAAGTGAGAGTTTCATATATATATAAATAAATAGTTTTGTGGACGACGGCGTGAGAGGGAGGAATATAAAAAAGAGAGAGTTGCGATTGCGAGCAACACATTAGGTAATTTTAAAACATAAAGTTTGAAGGCGTCGACGAACGAGAGGAAAATGTGCATTCGAAAGTTGTAATCTTGATTGCGTTTGAACGTAGTGTTTGTCTATCTATTAGCTGTTATTACATGCGTTTTTTATGTGTGTGTTTATCTCTCTCTTTTTGTACTTGTGTATGTTTATTTCTGCGTCTCTCTTTTCATTTAAAGTGTTGCGCGCGGGTACGCTTGTACTATAATCGGGTTCCCAATAGCGGCGAAACAGCGGAAAACGTCTTGGTGAAAAACGACGATAATTCTCTCATCTTATGTTTGTCGTTTGCGGTTGTGTTCGCGTCCGTTGCGATTGTTTCGTTTACATTTTCGTTTCCTCGTGGTTGTTCTTCGAGTCGAGCGACTTCGATGGAAAAGACGACTTCTTTCTTCAATTCTTCTTCTTCTCGATTCTCGTCTTCGAGTGGCGTTAACGGCGTCTTCTGGGCACACTCTTTCGGGTACCGAGAAAACGTGTTCTCGGTACTCGCGTTCGTCGCTTCTTGTTCTTGTTCTTCTCCTTCTCCTTCTGTCTTTTTCTTCTTATTCAAACGGTTCTTACTCGAATATCTCGTTCTCGGTACGAATTCATACGTTTTATCTGTCACCATCTTTCTCTTAAACACTGCTTTCAACCACTCCTTATTATTCGAACTCGTTAGCTTACCATCAAACACGAGCGGGAAACACGTTCTTAACTCTCCAAACGTCGCACTTTCGATGGTTTCCACAATCACCTCGTTCGAAGGGGAGTCCTCCTTGTTCGCGATAACTTTCGCTAAAGCGCTTTCGTCCTTCTTCTTCTTGTTGGTATTTTTCGTATTTGTCGTCGTAGCAGCGGTAGTACTCGTAGTCTTCATCTTTGTCTTCTTCTCCTCCTTTCCTTTCGCTTTCTGCAAAGCGTGAATCTTCGCGACCGCGCGTCGCGTGTTCGGCGTCGGATCGGATGTCCTGTTTTTGTAGAGGAGGAATTTTTCAATAAAACGTCTCCTCGTTTGAGGCATAAATCGCGGAGAAAAAAAAAACAAAGAGAGAAGAGAGATACCTCATCCTCGCGAGCGCAGTCGCACAAATCCCGGTCCGAGGCGTCAGCTTCATCAGCGATAGGTTCGAGGAAGAACTCGTCGTCGCGAAGTTCGATCCAAACGACGACGACATCGAACTTCTTCTTCTTCTCTTAGGAGGAGGAGGAGGAGGCGAAAAGAGAAAAAAGGCGTTGTTCGCGTTCTCTTCTTCTTCGCGTCGTTGAACACCACCAACACCACCCATATCGATGGAGGAGGAACGGAATGGATGCGGTAAAGATACGGCGTGCGGGAGGAACGGAGTGTTTGGATGCATTATATATGTTACTCAATCTGCGCAGGTTTCTCGTATTCGAAAAGTGAGGAGCATGTGATTTCAAACTTTTTTTGTTTAAAAACTCTAAGAGCGGCAGCGCAAAATTTTTCCTCGAACAAACGCCATTTTTTCTAAAACCACCCGTATCGTCGCGAGGTCATTCGCGGGTGGTAATGGTGGTGGTGGTGGTAATGGTGGTGATGGTAATGGTGGTAAACGCGACGCGAGGACAATTAATTGCGCGGTATTTCGAGCGCTTTTTGCGAGTTCTCGATGGCCGACGCCGAGAAATTCTGACCAAAAGTACACGCGCGAGAGGTACACGCCGAGTCGAATCGGAAGCGGCGCTCGGATTGGCATCATATTGCTCGCTTCAATTTTTGCGATGGCTTCTAAGGCGACGCACATCGCGAGGCACGTCGCGAGTTCTTCGCTAGTTCGCTCTCTTTTAGGCGGCGTCGACGGCGTAGGCGTTTCGGCGCCTTCCTCTTCTTCTTCTTCTTCGAACAACTTTTTGCTGACTGGACTTTCCAACAACATCGATCGCGTCTCTTTGCCGAGAAAGAAGGCACCGAAACCGACGCACTTCTCCAGAAACTTCTGCATTTTCGGTGCCACCTTTCTCTCCTTTTCCGCGGATTTCAACACAATCACCTCCTTCTCCAATTTTTCCACCGAAGCGCAAAGCTTCGCGCCCATCTCTTCCATCCTGACCACGTGCTCTTTCTCCACGTTCGTGCGCTCAATCAACACCGCGCTCACGATCGATTGCTCCCTCACCTCATCTTCCATTTTCTCCTGTTTCTTCGTCAACACCTCTACTTTCTGCTTCTGTCTCTCCACTAACTTTTGCAACGGCAACGACTCTTGCAACAAAACGTCTTTAAATGCGTCTCGTTGCCCGGCGAGATACGACTTTGACGTCTGTCTCTTGGCGTCATCGCAGCGCGGCGTCATCGCCATTCCAACTCTTTCTACCTTAACATTTTTCTCCTCTTCTTTTTCGTCGTCCAAAAAATCGAACCGAAACTTGCCGCATTCGCTGCTCGCGGTGGTCGATTGTTCCTCCGCGTCGCTTTCGCACCCGCGCTCGAAAAAATCTCTCGCAAAGTGAAACGGCGTGGACGGCGTGGGTGGTGGTCTTGCGACTAAATTCTTCTTCTTTGAATTCTTCTTCTCCGTGGTGGTGGTCAAGTCAAAATTCCACGCGTCTTCTTCCTCGCTCAACCTTTCTTCCTCTTCTTCTTTTTCCTCCTTTTCGTCGGCAAAGTTTACGTGGTTTCCGAGCGGCGTTTTCTGTATCTGCTTGTTCTCATCATCGGGATGACCCGCAGGGGGAAAAATCAATCGATTTCTATTCTCCTCCTCCTCTTCTTTCACGCGATGATGCGACGCGTACCTACTGTTTCCGGATTTTTTCAGAGCAGATTTCAGTTTCGATTTCGGCGTTTGGTACGAGCAGACGATGTGTTTCTTTTTGAGAAGTTTACGCGGCGAGCGCGTCGTCTTTCCCATGATGAGAGATGTGATATCTAAAATGTGAGTAATGTGTTGGTGCTTTGTTTCTTGTTCCCCTCTTTTTTTGTTCAAAACCCTAAACTTTTCTGACCTCCTTCTTTTGACCTCTTCAATAGTACCAACACACGCAACAAAGGCAACACGTATAATATGTCCTCTCCACTGTTTGAGGACGACGACGATACTTTCAACAGCAACCACAGCAATCAAAACTCGCGATGGCAGCGTTTATACGAGCACAAATTGGAAACGTTGTTGAAAGAACCGTCGGTGGATTACCGACATTCCGCGGAGAAACTTTCGATTTTAGTCAAAAGCGGTTTACTCGAGTTTACCGATTTGACGAGAAATCCCGAGCGGTTTTTCCTCGCCCATCGATTACTCGTGCGCAAAGGGTTCGAGCAAGGTCCTGGTTTTAGCATACGGTTCACCGTGGAGTATAACTTATTCGGTGGGACAGTTTTGGAACTCGGGAACGACCGGCAGAGGATGAGTTTACAAGCGATGAGAGAACGAGGTGAACTCGGGTGTTTCGCGTTAACCGAAAAGTTAGCGGGGGTGAATAGCGGGTTAATCGTACAAACGACGTGCACGTGGTCGCAACGGGAGAAACGGTTCACGTTGCAAACGCCGTCGGAAAGCGCGAGAAAGATATGGATTTCGCAAGGGTTGGTGGCAACCCGAGCGGTGGTGATTGCGGAGTTGATCGTAAGAGGGAGGAACCACGGTCCGCACGCGTTTTTGGTGAACATGAGGAAACAAAGGTTGGGACCGTTGAATCCGAACATTAAAGTAGGCGACATGGGAGATAAAACAACCGGGAATGATTTAGATAACGCATGGATTGAGTTTAATTCAGTCAAACTCCCATATTCAGCTTTGTTAGATAGACACGACGGGATCGACGTGAGAACCGGCGCCTACGTACAGAAGAGCGCGGGAACGAACAACGAAAGACATTTGACGAACATGGATAGGATTGGACAGAGATTATACACCGGGAGAGTCGCCGTGGCGCAAGGCGCGCACGAGTTCCGGAAGCGTTTGTTTCATAAGACGAAAGCGTTTGCCGATCAGAAAGAGACGTGGGGATTTTCCGAAAAGAACAACGGGGCGAGAGAGAACGCCGCGGATATAGCGTCGTCGTCGGCGTCGGCGGCGGCGAGTGCAACGAACAAACGTTTCGGCGCACGGAGAAGGAGTAAATACGATCCTATCGCAGCAGTGACGGCGATGCACGAAAGAGGACCACCGTTATCGCAAGTCCCGCAGCTTCGTCAGCTGTTTATCGTCGCCAAGGAACAGGAAATGAAGATGGATGCGTTTCTGGTAAACGTGGAGAGGAAACTGTGCGCTTCGTTGAGGAAAAAAGAACGAGCATCGAAAGCGCTCGTAGAAGCGATTGCTGCAGCAAAAATCTTAGCGGTGGAGGATGCCATCGATTTGACGCACAGATTGAGACAGGAAACCGGCTCCTACGCGTTAATGGCGCACACTGGATTTGAACACTCCGATTTCCTCATTTGTTGTAAATTCGCCGAAGGCGATTCGAGAATATTAGAGTTGAAGCTAGCCAGAGACAGAGTGAAAACGCCGAACGTCAACGAACGCGAGTCCGAACGCGTGGCGAGAGAAAAACTCGTGGAAGGTTTGCGCGCGGATCAAACGCAAGGCATGACGATTCAAAAAGCGTGGAGACGCAGATGGAGAGAAGCGTACGATTTAGCCGAGATTGCGGCGAGAGCCATCGTGGATGATTGGAACGAGCAATCAGACGCCGAACACAACGCCGGTCAAATCCTATCAAGGTTATAATTCATTAAATACACGTGTAGTCATTTTTTTAACGCAGTACTGTAGTAGTAGAGTTTTGAATACAAGGTACTAGATTACGCGGACAACAAACAACACAATTTTTATGAGTTATAATCAAAACGGATTGCCGAAGCGCTGCATTAAGCTCGGAATATCCTGGGTCAAAACCTCCTCTATGGACGACAACGCCTTCTTGTCCACTCGAGGGAACTTGTGAAGTTGCATCGGCTCTAAAATTGCCGCGAATCGTTCCGGGTTTGGTAAATCCCCGGGCGGCAAATTGTTTTCCATCGTCGTCTTCCGGAATTCGTCGTGGATGTTGGCCAATAATTTCTTCTGTTTCTTTTCGTGACCAAACGCCGTGGGCATTTGTTTCCACAAGTCTCCTATAATCATCATGTGCGTTCTCAGCGCTCTCGTTCGTTTCACGAACTCGTTCACTTTTCTATCGCACGACTTTGCCGGAATGTTCATCAAATCCGCCATCAACGCCTCGTGTTCCATTTGAAAAATGTCGTGCATTTTATTCACGTCCGTTTTAATCGGTTCCGTATTGAAAGACCCAACGTACACTTTGCACACTTCCGGCGTCATAAACACTTTACCTAAACTCCACATCAGAGCGCCGTACACTCTCAACAATTGCTGTTCGCTCACTTGATCGGCTTTGTTCAACACGACTCGCACTTTATCATCGTGGCCTCTCAACGCGTTGATGACCGATTTGAATTCATCGGAAATATCCAACTTGTACGGATCAAAGAGTAACAAAATAATATCGCTTCTCGCGGCAAACCAGTTGCAAATTTGCGGAAACGAGTACCCGCGATCGATCCTTTGCTTCTCGCCGGAAAGTACCCCGGGCGTGTCGATGAGGGAAACCGAATTCAACAACTCGGCGTCGCACTGAGAACCCTCAAACTTGGATAAAAATCCAGTCCCAAAGGACTGTAAACCAGTGTATGGTAAGGCAGAATTGACCGCCATTGTATTCCCCGGCGTCGTTCGATCGTCCAACCCGTGCGTCAAAACCACGAACCTATCCGTGGTTGGTTCCGGCCCGATGTGCGCGCCCGGATACGGTCTCTTCAACAAGTGCTGAATAAACGTCGTCTTCCCGGTCGAATACTGCCCCAACAACAAAACGTTCGGTTTCCCGTCGAAATCACCATCCGTTAACAGCGGTCCATAAAACGAACCAAACTTATACGCCTCTTCTAAAGGTTTAATCTTCGTCTTGTACAACAACTTCAACCCGTCGACGATGCCGGTCACCGTCTTCGCGTCCACCTTCGCCTGCCGCTTCTTCTCTTTCTTCGTCTGCGCGCCGCCTCCCAACATGTTCGACGCTTTATTCCTCCCATCTTTGATCTTTTCCCCCGGCGATGCCATGAACGGATTGGACGTGAAATCATCGTCGTCTTCTTACCGTCCGCTCGTTTCGTCCAAACCTTCCATCTTCGCTAACGGCATCTCGCCTTGCCTTCTCTCCAACTCCGTTTGCAAATTCGCCACCGACGGCGACACGCCAATTTGCGCCAACGCGATCACTCGCATCGCGCGTATGAATCCATCTTTATCGAGATACCCTTGTCGGTTCAAATCCGCGCACCCCCAAACTTTCGCCAACGCTTGCTGATTGAGAGACGACTTGGAGAAAAAAACAACCGCATCGTTCCCGGTGATTCGTCCGTCGTTGTCCGTGTCGCACAACGGAAACCACTGGCGGTAGAGTTTCTCGTCCGTGAAAGGAGAAGCCATTTATTAATCGATCGATCGATCGATAAAAGCGAACGTGTATTCGTCGGATGATGCAAAAAAGGTAATCTTTAGCGCGCTTTCTCTTTCACGCTCGTCTACTTCTTCTTTGTCTTTGTCTTCGTCGGGCGAATATTCCAATATAACCAACTGTTTTTGTGCAGGATGTTGAGCTTTTGACAAGACTTTTAAAGGCATTAATTAGTAAAGATTTCTTTTGCGTTATATTCTATGTATACATGCAATCACAACAAACGCACTGCTTTGCTTTTGTTTTACTCGTTTTTATACTATGTTTTCTTCTGCTTGCTATCTTTTTTAAATCTCCTCCTTCCTATATATAGAGTAGTATTGATGATGATTTGTTTTCTTCGCGGCGCGCTCTCTCTATTAACAACATTTCGCAACAGGACCAAAAGTCCCGGCGGCTCGTTCTTTTTCCATCTCCTCTATGGTGACCGACCCGCTCCGAGATTCGTTCTCTCGCGATTGGTCGTGGTGGTGATGGTGTCTTCCACCAGGCATGTACCCTATTTTCACCCCGTTGGTTTCATTCGTCGGGTCTAAGTACCCTTCTTCGATTTTGTTACAGATTACGCGCGCGGTTTCGATGAACGCGCCGTCGACGTTGGCAGAAGTCATCGCGCTCGTTTCGACGAATAAGAGACCGTTTTCTCTTGCAAACCGTAACCCTTCCTCTTCGCTGACTTGTCTTTGCGCCGAAGCGCCATCGGCTTTGTTTCCTACCAGAGTAATCGTCACGTACTCGTTCGCGTGGCGCCGACAATCCTCCAGCCAAGCGTTTAAGTTTTCAAACGTTTCCCTGCGCGAAACGTCGTACACGAGCAACGCGCCCGCGGCGCCTCGGTAATACGATCGCGTTATCGACCGAAACGATTCTTGTCCAGCCTGTTTCATGCGATGAAAAGTTTAGATTAGTATTAGTATTACGTAAAAACGTACCGTGTCCCAGATTTGCAACTTGACCTGTTGATTATTGATGGTTACCATTCTCGACCCGAACTCTACGCCGATGGTTAAATCGTGCACGCGTTGGAACCTTTTATCGGTGAACTGTAACAACAGGCACGATTTTCCCACGCCTGAAGTTTCGTTTAAGCAGGACGAGAGAGAGAGAGAGAGAGAGAGAGAAAGAGTCAGACGAGCGTTTTTTATGATTTCGAGGAACCCGCTCTTGGTATAAGTAACGGTAAAGAATAGAATGTCTCGCGCGTACCCGTATCGCCGATGATTATGTATTTAAACAAGTACGCGTAACTCATTCTTCTGTACTAGATTTCGGTCTCCTTCTCCTCCTCGGCGTTTCGTCGCGTAAAGAGAAGAGAGAAAGAGAGAGAGAAAGAGAGTACTTAGTGGCTTATATTAATGGGGAAAAAAGGAAGAAGTTGTTTACTATGAAAAGTAATAGTAGTTATAGTATTACACATCTCTCTCGCTCTCTCTCTCTCTCTCTCTCTCTCTCTTTACTTTGCAACAGGAGGAGGAGAAGAAGCAGCTGCTCGTCGTCGAAAGGCTTCCTCCATCGGGTCTCTGTTTTGAATGTCGTGGTAATGATGAGAATAATAAGCGTTGATAATAAGCGATGATGATGATGATGATGACGACGCACAAGAAAAAAGCGGCAACAACAACGAGACGATGACGAACGACTCCGAACAACGACTTACTCGGCGACGCTATCTTTATACAACCGAAGACAAAACGC
>Ga0115569_10003347_pt1 | contig 11894 bp, 7 predicted proteins | sample COGITO_mtgs_1205_2_FD_87295 | JGI IMG/M metagenome (GOLD analysis project Ga0115569, IMG submission 87295) | Pelagic marine microbial communities from North Sea - COGITO_mtgs_120503 | ecosystem: Environmental > Aquatic > Marine > Epipelagic | place: Germany:Helgoland, sampling site Kabeltonne...
ACCGCGGTTGTGATCGGCGTTGATTGCTGAGTGGGCAGGGCGTCGCAACCGCTGTCGCGGCCGCGCTACATTTTGCATCCTACCACTGGGCGCGGTTTGTTTCTGTCGCACAAGGGCTACCGCCGTTGTGATCGGCGTTGATTGCTGCGTCGGCAGGGCGTCGCAACCGCTGTCGCGGTCACGCTACATTGTAGGGCTTCGGTGCCGATCTGGGCGCCGATCTGTCCTTGGTTCCTACAGGAAGTAGCGCACGTAAGCGTCTTCGCGGACGTCCTGCAGCCAGCGCTGTTGGCTTTCGCGGGCGATTTCGCCGACTAGGACGTTCTCGATGACTTCACGCACCATGGAGACGGGTTGGATCATTTCGTCGCGTTTGTCTTCGCTGTAGAGAATGAAGATCGTATTGCCGAGTTCAACGGGTTGGCTGTAGTCGCCGGGCCTCAGGTCGAATGCCACGGAGCTGAGTTCTTTGCGGATGTCCTGACGTTTGATCCAGCCCCAATCACCACCACGGCGGCTCATGTCGTCTTGACTGTATTTGCGTGCCAGGTCGCCGAAGTTAGCGCCGCCGTCGAGTTCGGTGATGATCTTTGTAGCAGTCTGCTGCAGCAGTGCTGTGCCTTCGTCAGCCATTGGCGTGAGGATGATCTGGCGCAGGTGGACGGCTTCTTCCTGGTAAAAACGAACTTTGTTTTTGATGTAAAAATCCTGAATGCGCTCGGGGCTGATCTCGGACTCTGACTTGCGGTTTTGCTGGCGCATAACGTTTACCACGACGCGCTTGTAGATGTTTTTACGGTATTCACGCGGTGTCAGCCCTTGAGCCTTTAGGTAGTCGAGAAAGCGTCCACGGTCGCCGCCGAAGTCGCGGGTAATGACTTCATCGTATTCCTGATCGATGTAGGAGGGTGGTAGCAGGAGACCTTTTTCCTCGGCGGCTTTGACGATCAAGATGCGATCGATCATGTTTTGCAGCACTTCCTTGCTCAATTGATCGATCCGCGCGGCAAATTCTTGTTCGTTTTTGGCTTCGACGCGAAGGCGGGGGATAATTGGCTCGAGCTCTTTGCGGAGCTGCTCGAGGGTGATGATTTCTCCTTCGGCGATGGCAGCGATGCCGTTGCCAAGGCGAATCAAGTCACGGTCCTGTTGGGCGTGCACCGGGCCGACTAGGCTGAGGGCGAAGAGTGAAGCGAAAAGGAAAGGAAGAAAGCGTTTGAGCGTCATGGGCGCGCGTGGCGTTGATGGGAATTGCGAATGTGTCGCAACAGTAGAAGCGGATTGGGTGCGGTCAAGCGGCGAAAACGTGCGATTCTCGGCTGCGCTCTTCAGAATCTGAACGTCGCTTGTGCTGTTATCGATCCGTCGACTTTTTGTGCCTGCTTAAAAACGTCTGAATTTCCTTTAATCGTTTGAGTGGTTCGGTTGCTCTCAAACGCGGGAAACGAGCACCGGTTTTAAGGAACTCGCCTGATTTATCGGCTTGAGCTAGGCGGCAAATGAGGCGGTCGCTCTCGCTCTCGACGCGGCGGACACCGGCGGCTTCGGCGAGTACCCGCACGCGGCTGACTTCGATTAAGGCCAGGCTGGCAGGTGGTAATTTTCCAAAGCGATCGGCAATTTCTTCGGCGACTGTTTGAATGCTCGTGACCGAATCGGCGAGCGCCAGTCGGCGGTAGAGGTCGATGCGTAGGCGCGGTTCGGCCACGTAGTCGACGGGCAGGGCAGCTTCGGTCAGTCGGCCGCGGCGGTCTGCGTATTCGGCATCCTTGATGGCAGCAAAGCCAGCGCTGCCGCTGGTGCGCCGAGAGATCGAGCCGCCCTCGCCGGTGGCGATGAAGTCGAGTTTCACCTCGGCGCGGATGCGGTCGGCACCGGGCTCGCCCTTGAGTCGCGCCACGCTTTGCTTGAGTAATTGGCAATACAGCTCAAAGCCGACGCCGGCGATGTGGCCGCTTTGTTGCGAGCCGAGCAAGTTGCCGGCGCCGCGCAGTTCGAGATCGCGCATGGCGATGCGGAACCCGGCGCCGAGTTGGTTGTGCTGTTTGAGCGCGTTGAGGCGTTTCTGGGCTTGTTCGACCAGCGCGGCGTGCCGGTGCAGCAGGAGGTATGCGTAGGCTTGGCGTTTGAAGCGGCCGACGCGGCCACGGATTTGGTAGAGTTGTGCCAGCCCAAAGCGGTCGGCCCCTTCAATAATCAGTGTGTTGCAGTTGGGCACGTCGATACCAGACTCGATGATCGTGGTGCAGACCAGAACGTCGAAGCCGCCGGCGACGAATTTGGTCATGATTTTTTCCAGGGCGTTTTCTTCCATCTGACCATGGCCGACGCCGACACGCAGTTTGGGGTGCATCTCGCGGATTTGATGAGCGACGCCTTCGATCGTGCTCACGCGGTTGTGCAGATAAAATACCTGGCCGCCACGGTCGGTCTCAGCTTGAATCGCGCTTTTGATCAGGTCGGAGGAATAGCTTTTAACAATCGTCTCGATCGGGCGTCGATCGACCGGCGGCGTTTCGATCACGCTCATGGCACGGGCGCCGGCGAGCGCCATGTACAGTGTGCGTGGAATCGGAGTGGCGCTGAGGGTGAGAATGTCGACGTTGGCGCGCAGTTGCTTGATGCGCTCTTTTTGGCGCACGCCGAAGCGCTGCTCTTCATCGACCACAAGCAGGCCGAGGTCTTGGAAGTGTACATCCTTGCTGAGGATGCGATGGGTGCCGATGACGATATCGATGCGTCCTTCTGCCAAACTGGCGATGACCTCTTTGTTTTGCTTGGGGCTGCGAAATCGGCTGACCATATCGATGATGATCGGATACTCCGCCATGCGCTCGCGAAAGGTATTGAAGTGTTGCTGGCAGAGCACCGTGGTCGGTACCAGCACTGCGGCTTGCTTACCCGCGAGCACAGCCTTGAGCACCGTGCGAATCGCGACCTCGGTTTTTCCGAAGCCAACGTCGCCGCAGATCAGGCGGTCCATTGGCAGCGGGCTTTCCATGTCGGTCTTGGCTGCCTCGATTGCGCTGAGCTGGTCTGGGGTTTCCTTGAAGGGGAAGGCGCTTTCAAAGGTGGCTTGCCATGGATGGTCGGCGGGAAAGGCGTAGCCTTGTTCTTGGTCACGTTGCGCATGTAGCGTGAGCAACTCGGCGGCGTAGTCGAGCGTGGCGACCTCGGCCGCACGGCGGGTCTTTTCCCACGCGGCGCCGCCGACCTTGCCCAGTTTGGGGCTCGCTTTACTCAAGCCGACATAGCGGGTCAGGAGGTGCGATTCGTGCAGCGGCACGTGCACCGTCATGTGGTCGGCAAATTCGACCGAAATCACTTCCTTGCTGCCGCCTTGAATTTCGAGTGTGCTCAGCCCGCGGAACAGGCAGACGCCGTGTTGCAAATGCACCAGCGGATCGCCGTTGACCAGTTCGGTGAAATCGAGCAGTTGATCGACTTGTGAAATCGTTGGGCGGGCGCGCTCTTGGTTGCGGCTAAGTTTGCGCCGTTGACGACCAAAGTATTCACTGTCGGTGATCAGCACGATGCCGGCGGATGTTTTACTTTGCTTGAGCGGCAGCCATGAGGGCGCGCCAGGCGAAAGGAAACCGCCGGAGATGGTGCCGTGGAGGTAGTTCGGTTTGAGTTTTGCGGTGAGTGGGTTGTCTGCCAGCAGCTCGCGGATACGGTTGGCCTCACTCTCGCTGGTGGTTACGAAGTAGGGGGTTAACTTGTCCTGCTTTGCCCAGTCGGCGATCTGTGCTTCGAATGTTGTACGTACGCTTTGCTCTGATTCAAAACGGTCGAAGCCCACTTGAACGGCATCGGTGTGGAGGCGGTAGTTGGCGGTCGGTTCGGTATTGAGCGCGACCCGCACAGCTTTGGCGAATAGCATCGGCTCCGTATCGACGGTACACATGCCGATGCGGCGATCCTGCGCTTGTGTGCGCAGGGTGAAGATTTGTTCGACGCTGTGGAGTTTGCCGCTGGTTCGTTTGGTTTTTTCGAAGCGGTAGGGATGTTCGCGCACTAGTTGCGAGGGCTCTTCGAGGAGCCACGCAATCGAGTCGTTGGTCAGGTATTCGATGAATTGACCCTCGGCGGCGTTGGTCTGTTGACTGCTGGCCGCGGCTGGAATCGTGATCGCGCTGATGCTTTCCTGCGTGCGTTGCGAGCCGGGGTCGAAGCTGCGGATGCTCTCGATTTCATCGCCGAAAAAGTCGAGACGATACGGTTGTTGCGCATCGTAGGGATAGATGTCGAGCAGGCCGCCGCGGGTGGCGAGTTGTCCGGGGTGCTCGCAAAGCGCTTCGGCGTCGTAGTCGAGTTCGCCAGTGAGCTGTTTAACCAGTTCACCAAAGGCATGTTGCTCGCCGGTGCGCAGCTTTAGTTGTTGGTTTTCGAATTGCGTGCGACCGGGGCAGGCGCCGAGTAGAGCTTCCGGCGTGGCGATGATGAGACGGGCGCTTTTGCTCGGCCGCAGCAGCGCGCTTAGTACGGTGAGGCGCTCGCAGATGCGGTCCGTGCGGCGGTTGGCGTCAATGTCCGGCGGCGGTTGTTCGGGGAAATGATGTACCTCCAGCTTGGTTTTGGGGCTGAACCATGGGGCGTAGGTTTCGGCTTCGGTGGCGAGTTCCTGTGCGCGGCTCGGGTCTGTGGTGAGTAGGACTGTGGTGTGTTGGGGGCGTTCCTTGGCCACGGCGGTGGCAAAGGCGGCGCGCGCTTCGACGCTGAGACCGTGGAACAGTTGCGCCGTGCAGGCATCTGGCAGGAGGATGGCCATCAGCGCTTCAGTTGATGCAGCGCATTGGCCGCCGCTGCGGTTTCGGCGGCTTTTTTGGAGCTCCCTTGGCCGCGCCCGAGTTCTGTGTCGTTAAGTTGAACCGCAGCCTGATAGACACGGGCATGGTCGGGGCCTGCTGGCGACAGTGCGCTGTAGTGTGGCACTGCTCCGTCATGCTGCTGTTGAGCCCATTCTTGCAGGCGTCCTTTGGGGTTGATGGACGTGCTGATTGCCGGGGCGGCTTCGATCGCGTCGCCCAGCGTGCGCAGAATAAAGGAGCGAGCTGCTTGGATGCCGCCGTCGAGGTGAATCGCACCGATGAGGGCTTCGAAGGCGTCTTCGAGCATACCGGAACTGGGTTCCGCGTGGTGCTGCCGCTGGGCGTCACTGACCTGTAGGACGGTGCCGACGCCGAGTGCGCGGGCATGCGTGGTGAGTGTCTTGCCATTGACTAGGCTGGCGCGCATATGGTCAAGGGCGCCTTCATCCAGTTGCGGATTGTTGCGATACAGCGCTTCCGCGACGACCAGACCGAGAACGGCATCGCCGAGAAACTCAAGGCGTTGGTTATCGTTTTGATCAACTCTGCAGCTCGGGTGCGTCAAGGCTAGCTCGAGGAGCGAGGTGTCTGTGAAACGATACCCCGTCTTTTTTTCAAAGCTGTTTAATGGTGGAGTCATGGGTGTGTGATGGAGCGATGTGCGGCTTTCCCCTTGCACGAAAAAGGATACCAGAGTAGCATTTAGTCGTCTTAATCAGCTACACAGTACATGTCATAATATAGTAAACTGCTACCAATTCCTTACTCTTGCCGAAATAAAAAATGAAAAAAAGCGAGCCAAAGATCTTTGTTCTAGATACCAACGTTCTGCTTCACGACCCGCAGTGTCTGCAGAAGTTTGAAGAAAACACCGTAGCGATCCCGGTTGAAGTACTGGAAGAATTGGATCGCAAGAAGTCCGCTCCGGGAGAGTTAGGCTTTTCGGCTCGTCAAATTCATCGAGAACTGCGGGCGCTGTTAGATGAAGAACTGACGACTCCGCCTGAGATGAACGGTCAGGGCAGTTCGGCACTCAGTTGCGATTTACCCAGCGGTGGGCGTCTGTTGGTGGTGATTAACGATTATTTCATCTCCGGTGAGACGGAAAGCGATGGCATGCGCCGATTGCGCGCTACGCTGGTCGATATGGAAAAAATCGACAGCCTGATTCTGGCGTCGTGCTTCTTTTTGCACGAAGTGTGCACCGATTGTCGCGTTGTCCTCGTGACGAAAGACGCGAACATGGCACTCAAGGGGATCGCGCTTGGCCTCGAAGTTCAGGACTACATGAGCGACAAGGTGCAGACGCCTCAAATCGGCGGTGGGATTCAAACCATTGCAGTGGAGGACGCAGAGTATGAATGCTTTCTGGAACAGCACGGCTTGGATGTATCGCCCGAGCTCACCCGTGATCTGTACATTAATGAATACATTTACCTGAGCAACGGCGAGCTTCGCGAACCGGCACGCTACCGTGGTGACGGCCAGATCGACGGCTTGATACTCGGTAATGGCGTGGGGATGAAAATTCCGAAGGGGATTCGCATTAACCCACTCAACGACGAACAGCGCATGTTGATGGATGCGTTGCTCGACGAGGATATTAAGTTGGTGACCTGTATGGGCAAGGCGGGGACCGGCAAGACGCTGGTCTCAATTGCGATGGCGCTCTATCAGACCTTGGGGGATGATAATCTCTACGAGCGTCTTTTCATTACCAGGCCGTTGGTGCATATTGGCAAAGACACTGGAGCGCTGCCTGGCACGCTGGAAGAGAAGATGGCTCCCTACATTGCGCCTTTTTACGATAATCTCGAAGTCCTATTCAGTAATCGGAAAGTGGTGAAACGGCCGCCGGTGGACCCCAATCAAGCGAAGCTGGATCGTATCACTTCCAACCGTAAGCGTAAGAAAGCGATGTCTAAAATGGCCAAGCAGCCTGCGCAGATCGAACAGGCCGATGACGATACCAACAAGCCGCGTAAGCCGTACCAGTTCCTGTTTGATTATGGAATGGTGGAGGTCGAAGCGATGACTTACATACGGGGGCGTTCGCTCGCAGATACGATTTTCATTATCGATGAGGCGCAGAATCTGACACCACATGAAGCGAAGACAGTCGTCAGTCGTATGGCTGCTGGCTCAAAAGTCATTTTGTTAGGCGACCCGTATCAAGTGGATAATATGTTTCTGGATGCGATGTCAAACGGCCTGGTGCACACTGCGCAGCGATTGAAGGGGACCGATATTACCGCTCATCTGGAGTTGACCACTGGGGTGCGCTCAGAGCTCGCCGACCTAGCGGCGGATCTCTTGTAGTCACACTGCTCAGTCGACTCGCAGGTCCTTGCAACAGTGGGCTGGCAGTGCTCACCATCATTTTTGCATCAGGGTTGGTGCCGTTTTGTCTCGTCAGACTGTTTGTGTCGAAGGTCACTGCTGAGGACCTGCCTTTAGGCTGTTGCCTCTAGGAGCTTGTTTCGCTCGTCCGTTCTTCCCTGGTATCCACCTGATTTCGCCCACTTCATATGCTCCAAGTTCTGGCGCTTTCCCCAGGAAGCCCTCCGTGATGCCGCTCACCTGCTTGCCGGCGTCAATCGCTGCAGCACCCGCTTGGAGGTTGAACTTGTTGTTCGTCCAATCCTCAAGTTGTGTCGCCGGTGCCGTTCCCAGGAACAGGTTGTTGCCCTGATCGTACCAGTAGGACTTGTTTGGCCACTCAGCTTTGACGTGTGGTGCCTTAGGCGGCCAGACATGATACGTTCGAGAGCCGATGTCCTGACAGTGGAACAGAGTATTGTTGTAGATCCTGTGTCCCTCGGCTGGTCCATTCACTCGCACACCAGCTTCACAGTTCCAAATGACATTGTGGTCCACGATGAAGTTGCGGCAGTAGTTGTCTAGGTAGATGCCGGGATTGGGGCCGTTTCCTTTATTGTCGTGGACCCAGTTATAGGCAATTCGGGTGCCCCTGCCGTCGCGTCCCCATGCATAGACCATGCCGAGATCCTTACAGATGAGTCCCGACTCTGAAATGTCATTGTAGCGTATGTCATCGGCCGAAGCACCATGGAGGTGTATGCAGTCGCGGCCGGTCCGACGGATGGTGTTGAACCAGATCCGGTTCTCGCCGTATGCCTCGTCCTTGAGGGGCCGCAGGGCGATGGGGCAGGAGTAGGTCCCTGCGTAATCGATATCACTGATTTCACAACGTGTAACCACATTCTTGAACCCTTTGACGACGACGCCTGACCCCGCTGAGTACCTCACGTCACATCTGCGTAGCGTGTTGCTGTTGCCCTGTATGAGAATTCCATTGTGCCCTTCATCGACCCCACCTTCAGACGAATAGCCCGACCATGGGAACCGTGTAAAATGGCTAGGGTAGGTGACTGTGCAGTTCTCCAGCAGGTTGGAGTTGCCGACTAGGCGAACCGTTCCCGTGGTGATTTCAATGCCTTGTACCACTACGTGTGACTGGCCATTGAAATCGACACACAGATTTCGCTGCTTCACTTCCACCTGTGCATCAGCCAAATTCACGTCATTGGGGGGCCAGAGGTAGAGGCTCTCATCTTCGATGTGCCATTCCCCAGGCGCGTCCAAGGCACCGAGGACTCCAGCCACATAGCCCACTCCGTTTCCGGTAAACCACGGACCAGACTGGCCCGATAACATCAGCTTGCCCTGTTTGTAATCTTGGATAGACGCACACTGAAAGGTCCATTTTTTGCCGAAGCCGCCGACCATAAATCCGCCATTCCAAAACCCGTCCGGTTGGTTGAGGCGCGCCGAGGTAATGTGATTCTTTGCCGCCTGCATGGCGATGAAGGTAGCGTTATGCAGATCACTGCTTGTTTCGTTTGGGAACCGCGCCATGGGGAGCATGCGGCCGTTGAGGAATACTTGATTGAATCCCCGATCCAATGACTTTGGAAGCTTGCACTTTACAATGCTGCCCTTGTGCGGTCGCCAGTCCTTGATGCTGTCGGAGCCTGAGAGAATGACAGTCTCGTCCTTGGCTGCGATGAATGTCAGTGGGCGGTCGGCTGTACCCGAATGACGAATTGTGAGCGTCTCGCGATAGGTGCCGGCGTGAATGATCACCGTATCTCCCGCCTTAGCCAGTTCTCCGGCACGCAGCAGTGTGCGCAAAGGCCTCTCCGGTGTGCCGGGGGACGTATCCAACCCCTGATGGCTGACATGGATGTCTGCAGCATTGATCTGGCAAGGGAGATACAGGAATAATATAACAACCAAGCTTTTAATGGGATGCATTGTTCTCCTTTTTTTTAGCCAAACTTTGAAGTCGGGCGCGACCCAGGCGTTGCTCATCTTGGTTAGTGTACCCCGTTTTTTTTCTGATTGTCGTCTTTGATATACTGATGGATGAGCTGTGATTGTTCGTGATGCCGTTGAGCATTGGCGACGAGTTTTATCTCCCGCCTGTCAGGAATTTTAGGAGTACATCTTCTTTGATCGCGCGCCCAGCATTGTGGGCGGCATTGATAACTTTGCAGTGAACGACATCGCCGTTGAGATAGCTGAACGTTTCAATATTGCCGTCGACAGTCGTGGGCTCCGCCAACCTCTCTCCCTTGTATCCCATGTGTTTCGCCCAAAGAAAAGTCGATTCCTCGGCGGCAACAAAGGGCAGTTTGCCGTTCTTGGCCCGTATGCCCTTTGAGTGGCCGCCTGCGTAAGGTATTAATTGATCCTTTGTGCCGGAGATATTCATCAGTCGTTTACGAGTCAGTGGAGCGGTGATTTCAGTGTAGTTGTTATCTTTGCCCTTCGACTTGAAGTGTTTGCCGTCATGTTGATAGGTATTGAGCGGACTGACGGCGCTAACGTAGTTCTTAATGCAAGCCAACTTTGTTTCGATGGCAATCTGGTTGACTAGAGCGGCACCGTTTGATGAGCCCATGATGCTGAAGTTGTCTTTTTGAACGTTGCTGTATGAGGATACTGTTTCAATGATGGACTCAATATATGCGAGGTCATCCGCGTTGGATCTTTCAGAGACAATATTCCAGCTTCTTTGGTAGCCCTGTGGGAATATCATGATGAACCTCTCTTGCAACGGCTTGTTGGGCCTCAGGAATCCTCTCATCGCGCCTTGGGCGTTGCCGCCGTTACCGTGCAGGAAGATAAACACGGGCAATGGTTTTGTGCCAGCGTTGTCGGGTACGTTAACATGATAGGTGCGCTTGTAATTGCTTTCCTGTGACCATGTTTGCGTAATGAAGTACTCCCCGGATTTGAGCTCAGCGGCAGTGGCCCTGAACATAAGGGAAAATACGAACAGTGATATAATTACTTTTTTTGTGGGCATTCGAATTAGCTTTGTATGGTTTGAGGCTTTCTATTTTAGAGAAACGTCGAGACTGTGGAGTGTGAGCGCTGCAGTGCGTTTGTTCGCGAACACTGCTTTCCTAGGCCGTCAGAGCGAATTGTTAAATCGTGTGAGCCTGTTCCTAGTGGTTACTCAGGCAGGGGGGCATTTAAGTCCGTGCTTGATGTCGGATAATTCAGATTAATCCACGCACGCACCGCCATTTTCTTTAAGCTGGGGGAGGGTGCAAAGTAAAGCAAGCGTATCTCGCTAGCTGCGAGGGCGAGTGATGTGGCGCCGATCTCCGAAACGTCGCTAGCTGCTCTACGTCAGCATCTTGTGGACTACTTGAGCAAGACTTGTGGTCCGCGTTGTTGGGGGTGCTCAGATCAAGCTTTGACTGTTTTAATGCTGCTTGGTTTTTTGGACTTCTAAATTTTGTTTAGATCTTTTTACCGAGAAACACTACTCGATTCTATAAAAGGCCATCTATCTTTAGCGCTTATGGTAGACCCTTGCCTTTGTTGCTCTTTTGTACAGATAGTGAAGTTTTCACTGTCTGTATCGGCGGCTGGTTGCTAGGCTGCGCGTTTCTTTATTTTGATGAGCTAAACTTTTTCGATAATCGTTTAAAGGGACATGTGCTTATTTATTATTTAATAAATAGGCTTTTTATGCGCTGCAGGAAGCTTGGTTTGCGATTCGCCTTTTCTGCTTTTTTTGTTATTTCTTTAATGTGATCGTCAATCAGCTCAAAAACAATTTCATTGTCTAGCGGAGTCTTTTTATCGTAGATGCCATTGCATCCTCGATTCATCAGGAAAGAAAGCAGAGCATAATCTAAAGTCGAAGACATTATAATAATCAGCGCCTCTGGAGTGGTGTTTTTGATTTCTTCGACCAATGTAGAAGCCATTGCGCGCTCTCCGAATTGATTGTCGACCATATAAATGTCCATCCCAGGCGCGGCTACAGGCTCGTCCTGAGTCTCAATTTCAATTCCTTCGAACCTGGCAGTTAGCCTGGCGCGCATGTACATCGCAATGATGGGGTCATCATCGATAATAACTGCACGGATCTTACGATTCACGGTGTCTGGTGAGATTGCAGTTTGGCTATCAGTTGTGTTACTCATTTTGTCTCTAATTTCTAATCTCAGAATTGCGAAGTGCCTGGGGCTCGAAGTTCCGATTCTTGCCATTGTCTAGGTGGCAGTGGTATGTGTGTGATTGGGTTGCCGATGACGGCTTCGTATCAGGCTAAATTTAAGGTTTTGGATGCGGTGCTGGCGGTTGTGCTACGCAGATGGGCTTGGCCGAAGGTCTTGATGATGTACAGCTAAGAGTCTCTATGCTAGGATGACAGGTAGGCAAGCATATGTTTACGATGGCAGTTGCATGACATGTGGAGTGGCAGGGGTCGTGTGTAAATTGAGTCTAACCTAAATGGAGGCGTCGGTTCCTTAATGAGGAGTTGAAGGCGTCTGGTCACGGTCGGAAACTGAGGGTGCTTAAACTAATACAGCACCAACAATGATCAGAGGCCATAAGCAAAATACACAAAGCGAAGATCCAACCAGCTGCAACTCATAGCCTCAACGCGACTTAGGCGTGTCGAGATAACTGGACCGACTCAATCCAAGATAATGACAAGCCCGGCGCAACGAACACAGTCCCAACTTCAAAATCGAAGTGACCGCTCGACGTTTATGCTCCGGGCCTACCATTTTTTTGAGTTCACCTCCTTAA
>Ga0115569_10003348_pt1 | contig 11892 bp, 5 predicted proteins | sample COGITO_mtgs_1205_2_FD_87295 | JGI IMG/M metagenome (GOLD analysis project Ga0115569, IMG submission 87295) | Pelagic marine microbial communities from North Sea - COGITO_mtgs_120503 | ecosystem: Environmental > Aquatic > Marine > Epipelagic | place: Germany:Helgoland, sampling site Kabeltonne...
AAAATTTCCCCGCGGACGGTGTCGTTGATTTTGAACACGCAGTCCGTGGACGCGAGGATTATTTCGATGTCCGTCAGGCACGGTTCAAACATGATACAAGTGCAGACAGTTGAGCGATTCGGCTGCCACTTTTTTCCCCAACTTCTGCACGTTTTTAATCTCTCATCACTCTCTGACGAGTAAGTGCTGCTCTCAAATCGCGAGGAGGAGGAGGGAACGAAAGACGCGGACGAGAGACGTTTCTGTAACTGTTGTTCTCTGCGATCGCAGAAGAGCTCTTCTGGAGTTTGAGGCGCAAAGAGGGAGGCAAAGTTTCTTTCGCATAAGATTGGAATATAATTTTATATCCACGTTCACCATTGCGAAGACGGAGACATCATCACCATCGCGAGGAGGAGGAGGAGGAAGAAAACGACAACAAAAGCTCCTCTTAGTCGCGCTCTCCTTGTTCGTTCTCGTTTTTGCAATCGCGGTTTCGTTTTTTTTGGTCGAAACCGTCCCGTTAGTCCCGGTTGCGAAAGAAAAGGAGGATAAAGTCAGAGAGAAAAAGATGGGCGTGGGCGCGGAAAAGCTTCTGAGTGAAGAAGGTTTAAAAAAGCGCTCTTTCCACGCGTACTCGGAACGAGACGAGACGCCTCTGGAAGAAGCGGTGGAGACGGAATGGTCGGCGGCGCACGAGTTACTGTTTCGATTACCGAAGAAAGGCGACGCGAGTTCGGATTCGTTCATACCGGAGGAGTTGAAAGGCGCGTTGTTTTGCGGACACGTGGTGACGGATTTGGATTCCATAGCCGGGGCGATCGGGGCGGCGGTTTTGCACGGAGGAGTGGCGGCGAGAGCGTCGGAGATTAACAGCGAGACGGAGTTTGCGTTGGAATATTGGAACTGTTCGTTGCCGGAGAAGATTGAGGATTTAATCGAGGAAGAGTCTAAGGTGTGCTTGGTGGATTTTCAACAACAAAGTCAGCTCAACCCGGCGATTCCGATGAAGAATATCGTGGGTATCATCGACCATCACGCGTTGCAATCGAACACGATTGTGACGGAGAAGCCGATATTCGTGGACATTCGCCCGTGGGGGTGCATGTCTGCGATTATCGCGCACTCGTTTTTAATGTACAAGAGATATTTACCGAGAAAAATAGGCGGGATGTTGCTGTCGGCGATTTTATCGGACACTTTGAACTTGAAGTCGCCGACGACCACGGAGTGGGATCGAAGAATCGTTGCCATGTTAGTGCAATACATAGGGGTGAACGATATCAACGAGTTAGCCGCAAAACAATTCCGAGCGAAATCGCACAGTTTGAGCGTAATGAGCGCGTATCAATTAGTTTCCGGGGATATGAAACAGTTCAAGTTTCATTCCGGAGAAGCCGGAGACGAGGAGATTAAAATCGCGTATTCCGTCATCGAAACGACCGACGCGGAAGCGGCGACGAGCAGGTTGATTGAATTGTTACCGGAAATGCGTAAAGTGAAAGAGGAGTTGAAAGTGCACGCGATGTTGTTAGCTATTGTAGATATCGTAAATTTAACGTCCGCGTTAGTTTTGTGCGGAAGAACGGAACAGTCGTTGGCGAAAGCCGCGTACGACGGAGCGCTCGTGGACGGGAATACGCATTTGATGGAGTTGAAAGGCTTAGTCAGTAGAAAGCAAGATTTTATTCCGCCTTTGACAAAAGCAGTGAAAGGCGGGTGGATTGTGCCAAAGTTTGATGGGATGGCTCGATCGGAAAGCAAAATAGACGTGGCTGAAGGAGAAGTGGAGGTTGTATATAGCGAAAACCCACAAGGCGAATTAAGACGCGTCGCGCACAAAGAAGAAGAAGAATAAGACAACAGCGAGGCGTAGTTTTTTGTACAAATATTACTATCAATACATTTTTGATTATAACAATCGATTTTTTCTTCTCGAAGCAAGGTTGAGGCTGCTCGGCGTTTTTGGAGCGAGTTGCGTTCTCGTTGGAGTCGTCGTCGCCGTTTTTGTGAACGATTTTCTCCTCGGTCGTTTTTGCCGCGACGACGATGAAGATAGAGGCGACGAGGATGATTGCTTCATTTGTTGCGTGACGACTAACTTCACGTCGTTCGCTCTGCGACCTCTTTTTAAAGCGCACAATTTCTCAGCCGCAGCTTTGAGGACTTTGCGTTCTGAAACTTTTTCTTCTTTTCGAACGCCGTCTTTCTCGCTTTCGACGGTTTCGAGAATACCGGTCAAAACGCGACGCAATTCGCGCAAACTTTCGTTCCCGCGCGTTCTTAAGACGTCACCGAGAACTTTTTCTGGCGCGACGCGCTCGAGCGTATCGTGGAGGATGCGTTCGACGTGTTCGCGGAGCGTCTGGTCGACGAATTGACCCGAGGAACCGTACGTTATTCGAGCAGAAATGACGCAATCCAATAAGCGATGCCACATCGCTTCACTCTCGATGAACTTGTACGTGTCGCAACGGAGACATAACCGGGTAGCAGCATCGAGAGATTCTGAACTTTCCATCGCGAAACCGCGCGAGACGTCTTTTGACATTTTATTAACCGTCGAGGACGTTGGATTATTGCGTAAATTCGACAACGCTTCCACGTTTTGCTCGTATTTTTGAACGTGTAAATCCAACGCGTCGCCAACGCGTCCCATTTTTTCCAAAATGTGCGCCGACGCATCCACCACGCCGTAACTTTGACACTGCTCCAAACACGCGTCTAACCGATACCCACCCGAGCGCGATTTTAAAAACGGTAAAACGTTCGACGGCTCGAATTGACACATCAACTTGACGTACAGCTCGCTCATCTCTTCCGTCACCTTGACGCCAGATCTTTCAATCAAACGCGCGAGCGTTTGGTGGTCGTCGTTCTCACCGCGCGTGGTAGCTTCTAAGAGACCTTCTCCTCCCGTGGCGCTTTTGCCGGCTAAAACTTCGCGCAGGTACCAAAACTGAAACAAAGGATTTGAAGAAAGCGCGTTCAAAACAGCTTCTTGCTGATCCGGGAAATGCGCGACGCCTAATCGAGCGACGATAGCGGCGTTAACTTCCGCAATTTTCGGCGCCGAGTGCAAGAGCGATCTCTTAAAGGCTTCTCTTGCTTCGCCTGCCGGGAGCGCTCGAGCGCGACCGACTGCTGGACCAGCGTCGTTTTCGTTCGCTGCCTCAACACCCGCCGGCGCACAACCGAGTAAAACGTCCGCAAAGTATCCGGCTGAATTTGGACGGATCAAAACGTCTTTCGCGGCTAAAGTTTCCAATGCGGCGCCGTAGTCGCCTTCGGCGAGATGTAATACGGTCATAGCTTGCGCAAAATTTGCATCAGAGAGCAATGTGAACACTTTTGACTGCGCGTATTTCGCGACGGCAGCGCTCGTATCGTTCGCGCCGCCATGTCGCCGCGTCAAATCGTCGACGGTTTGTGCGACGATGAGACACGCGGCGTCTGACCGCTCGCGTAACGATTTTACGGGTCCAGCCGTGAGCGCTTCGAGTAGCGCGAATTCCCGATCGCGATCGACCGAGACGCGTCCGGTGCCAACCAACGCAGCCGCAAACGTCAGCAGACTGTTTTTAATTTCTAAAAGCCTTACGTTGAGTATTTCCTCCGCCGTAAACGTTGTTTCTTCCTCGATAGATTCCGCCGCAAACAATGCCGCGTCGCATACCACCTGTGCTGCCATTCGATCTGTCGTTCTGTTGAGGTCATTCGCGTTTTCTTCAAAAAGCTCGCGCTCGGATGCGTCCCACGAATCAAGCGCATCTTTGAGAAACGCCGTCGTCGCCGCCGGTTCGACCGAGAACAAAAACAGCAATCGGTCCGGCGCGTCTGGGGTATCGAATACTTCTCTAATTTGCGACGACGTTAGTAGTGCATCCATTGGAGAAACGTTTTGTGCATCACTGTTCTTAAAGCGCTTCTTTCGCAACGAATCAACGCCGCGCCAAAACTGTCGGAACGCGTTTGCATTTGATGTTTGCTCGGCGTTGTCTTTTCCTTTCGCGACTTCGGCCGCCGTTTCGCGAACGCTTTTATCCGCGTCCTGAGAAAGAAAAAACCGCATCAAATCGAATCGCGCCTTTTCGGCGCGTCTGGCTACGTGGACTGGATCATCCAGCTCATTTTGCTTGCGAACTTTCATATCTTCGGAAAATCTCGGCGGAAACAATCGTCCGGCGATGCTCTCGCTGGCAAAGAGCAAAAGTCTTCGGGCAGACTTTCTCGAAACTTCAAAGTATACATCGTCTTTTTTATCCTGAGAACTATCACGCATCGTCGAGACGTCGTCGTTACATTTCACCACGACGTCTTTCACCCTTTTCACCGCGTCTTCGAACATCGCAAAGGCTGGACTCGAAAAATCTTCAAACGCTCTCACGAAAACGCTCGCGTGCGCGGCAAACATTCCGTGCGTCTCGCACAATCTCGCCACTTGATTTACGTCCAAACTCGTCACATCCATGCGTAAAACGCACTTTTCGATGATACTATGTTCACCTTTGGACGCGAAATGAGTGACTAAAGACTGCATAACTTCTGGTGGTAAGCTTTGTAACTCGTCGCTGATGATATGCGGAACGATACGCTCTATGAAAGCCTCCTTCCCGTGCGTTGCTTCCATCAAAGGATCGTAAATAGACTGGTCGTACATTTTGTCGAGCGAATCGACGGCTAGGCAAACCGCTAACGTTGCGCGCGCGACGGATTCAGCGTGCACGTGCGCCTGGTCGTCTTCGCCTGAGGTTGCCTGCACAACCATCATGGCGTCTTGAAGAAACTGTGGCAAGAGTTTCAGACACACCTCCCGTGCCGCTTCCCTTTCGGATTTCACGGCCGTCTGAGGCAGGTGAGATTCATTTATGATGCGAGCTCGCGCATCCGACGGTAATCCGGCCAAATAAGGCGCAAAAGATGTCGTCGATTTCTTCACGGCTTTATTAGTGTCGTTGACGACGAAAACATCGTCGACATCTTCGTCTCGACGAAAGCTTTGTTTGTACGCCGCCACCGCCACTGCAAAAGCACCACCCCAGTCGCTAAGTTTACGATGCGCATTCGCGCGCTCTCGCCACCCGAGAATTTTACACACTCGAATAGATGCGGCGGATAAAATAACCGCACCCGCTCCCCGATTCGCGCACGAACCGTGACTGCTCCAAACGACGTGCTCGGAAGAGGGAGGTTGTTTCGGAGCGTCCCGAGACGGTACCGGTAATGAAGTTGCGGTCGGATGCGCATCCAACGCGACGCGCTCTAAAAGTTTGCCGTAGCTGCTTTTCGCATCAAACGCGAGCAACGTAGCGACCCGTTGTCCGCAAATGACACCTAACACTTCGTCGCCGAACCACATCAACCCACATCCGTCTGAGTCTTTCACAACATTTTCCGGTAGCTGCCACTCTCGCCGGAGTTTAGGTACGCATCTTCCACCCGATTGCCCTTTGGGTGATTTTGAACTCGCCGCTGCCGAACTTTCTTTCTTTTCCATTTTCTGTTTTTGAATCTCGCGATTGACTTTGAGCACGTTTTCCGGAGATAAAATACCTAACTCCCAAATCGTGACCCGATTGCCCCAAACGACCGCAAGTTCTCTCGTTTCCATGTCGCCCTCGTTGCTACTGCTTCTACTACTGTTGCTATTGTTTGCGCTAACGCTACTCTTTACATTTTTGTACGAGACGACTTTTGGCCGAAACCTCGCGTAGGGGACTTTGGACGCGTCCACATCTTTCGGTCTTGGAATCTTCGCAACAACCTCGGCGTCCGGATATAAGCGCATTACTAAACACGCACTCGCAGTGGTTAAACAAACTAAACCGGATGCGTTTGCCGCGCTCGTGCTGGTTTTACCGTTGAACTCGGAAAGTAAATTCGAAACGCCGGAAATGCTTTCAGTCGCGTTGGCGCCACCCGCCGAATCCATCGCGATCGTAGAATCTAAAAGCGCCGAGTTGTTCATATCCGCTTCTTTATCCAATTGCTCCTTCAATTTTTCGTCGCCCCAAAACCATGGCACGGTCCCGGGAACGGGAGGTTTTACCGCGTAGCTTTTCGCCGGAAGCGCGTCGCCTCCAATGACAAACGTCTTTTCCCCTAATGAAGTCGTTTTGTTCCGTAAGAGCGGACCGAACCAAGAAAACTCGTGTCGCAAAACCTGCCCAGACTTTAACGCAGCGATGACTTCGCACTGTGAACTTGCATTCGGAATTTGACTCATCGCTACGATTGCAACGACCATGGACGCATCTGATGATGCCATATTTTGCGTCGTCGGCGGCGGCGCCTTCACTCGTTTCAACTGCGAACACCTCTTCACGTCCCACAACGCTATGGACGCGTCGTCGTGCCCGGAAACCAACCACTCGCCGCCGTTTGCAAAACTCAAAGCGGTCACTCTCAAAAAAGAACCATTATCACTACCGTTCGATGCTAGCACTTTTCCCTCCCCTTCTTCTCTCTGAATCGCCGGTATCGTTCGCATCGTCGTCGTGTTATACTCCTTCTTCTCCTCCTTCCCTTCCGCGTGTTGCGCTCTCGTCAACCGTATCGTACCGTCCGCGAATCCAACCGCAATCACCCCTAACGGCCCCATCGCCACGCACGTCCCTCTCTCCGACCCATCGTTCGCGATGATTTCTTGCATCTGAGCGTGTCTCTTCGAGCTGACGATTTCCACCGCTTCAAATGTATCATCTCGTCGTTGCGTTTGTTCGACGTTCGAGGAGGAGACTTTAGGCAGAGAAGAGGCAGTCGAAGCGAAGTGGTTTTGAAACGGTCGCAACGCAGTCGCGAGTTCATCTTCTCCCTCGTCTTCTTCTTTGTCTTTGTTGCTTCGCTTCCAGAATGCGTTGGTAAAAGAACTCTCCTGTCTCTCCTTCTCCTCTCTCAAAGCAATCTCCATCGCGTCTTGGTCTTCTTTCATCGCGCTCGGAAATCTCCGTTACGCGTGTTTTCCAATCAATCAAATTCAGCGCTGATGAATAACACGTGCTGCCCTCTTCATCTCTCTCTCTTTCCACTCGCGCTTACTCGCGCACGCGTTGTGTGTGTGTAAAACAAACAACACTTCAAAGCTTCTTTTTCCTCTTCTTAAAGAAGAAAGAACGAACAAAGCGCGCGTGTAGTATTGTAACGAAGTCTGTGTGTTCAAAGGCAACTTTTTACTCGAAATGCTGCACATTTGAATCTCTTTCATCTCTCTCCTCGAGCACATGTCCGAGAGCGCGGACGAGGAGGAGGAAGGAACGAAAGGCGCGTTCGAAGAAGGGAAAGGTGGAGCGTTTGATTTTTTCTTCGGAAATATCCGGGAGAGTTTAACGACGATAGGAGGAGGGCAAAACAACAACGCGAAGATGATGTCGAGCGCAAAGGGGACGAACGAGAATAACAACGACGGGAGTTCTCTTCCTCGAGGATCTTCTGATGATGCTTCGAACAACAACAGCAGCAGTAATAATAATACGAACAACATTAACGCGGAAAAAGCGTTTCGGAGACGCGGGAACGCCGCGACGATGATGACGACGTTTGGAGGAGAAGGATCGAATTCGTCCAAGTTTGGGTACGAGGAAGAGTTGTTCGGGACCGCGAGCAGCGCGGGTTCGCCGACGAAACATTTTGGACATCCTGACGGGAATACGAATACGAATGACAACCATTACGTGCCTGGTTCTAATTCGATGCCGTCCACGCCGAATGGTGGGGGTTTTGCGAACAACAACAACAACAGAACGAATTCTGTGAACCAAGCGACGGTGAACTTAATCAACGGCATATTAGGCACCGGAGCGTTGGGTTTACCGTACTGTTTCAAATTGACCGGGGTGTTTTTGACGACGATGTTGATTGTCGTCTCGGCGTGCTCGACGATGTTTACCACGCAGTGTTTGTTGTTTTCGAGCGCGGTGACGGACGCGTGGAGTTACGAAGAAGTTGCGTTTAGAACGTTAGGGAATAGAGGGAAAATATTAGTGAGAATTTGCGTGGTGGCGTTGTTGATGGGGTGTTCGGTGGCGTACGTGAATATAGTTTCGGATATCTTTTCCGGCGTGGCTGGGACGATTGTGCCAGCGGGCGCCGAGCCGAGTCGAGGGGAGACCATGGTTGCGGTGGTATGTTTTGGGTTTGTGCCGATAGGGACGATGATTAGATCGGCGAAAGCGTTGAGCAGCACGTCTGCGTTTGGGATTTTTATCGCGTGGATGTTTACTTTGTCCGTCGCGGTGGTGTATTTTTTTAAGAGTTCAGTGTATCCGGATTTGTACGCCGAACACGAGTTGGCTGGGAATAACGCGGTGCAGACGTGGAATAGTGAGAAGATTATGATTGTGTTACCGGTGTTGTCGTTTGGTTTCGCGGCGTCGCCGATTATGTATCCAGTGGTTCAAACGTTGAAAGATCCGACGAATAACAGAGTGTTATCGGTGGCGAATAAGAGCATATGGATTTCCGGGATCGCGTATTTTATCATCGGTTTGATGGGGTACTTGACGTTTCAAGATAGCGCGAGCGGGGACGTGTTGCGAAACTTTGGAGCGGAGAAAGGTTCGTGGGGGGTGTTGATGCGAACGATGAAGTTGTTGTATTGCGTGTCGATGGCGACGTGCGTTCCGGTTGTATTTATCACGTTGAGAGAGACGTTAACGCCGGTCGTGCTGCGAGTGTGCCAGTCGCCGGATTCTCAGAAAGAAATGTCCAGAGGGCAAGATATAGGTTTGAATGCCGTTTTGTTTGGTTCCTCGTTGGCGATGGCGTTTTATATTCCCAACGTGGAGTTTGTGTTTGGTTTAGTCGGTGCGACGTCATGTTCGACGCTGATTTTCACCGCGCCGAGTTTGATTTTCTTATCCGCCACGAGCGATAGTTCAGGAAGTTACGCCAAAGCCTCAAGCAAAGTCAGCTCGTTCGGTTGGATCACTACGCTCGGGTTGACAACATCTAGACAAATAGCGAGACTCTTTTGCGCGTTTGGCGTGTATTTGTTGGTGAAATCGACCGAACACACCATTCGCGCCGTCCACGAAGAGCAAACGTTGGTTGATTTAGTGTCCTCGTTGCACGCGGCGGAAGCGAAGGCTTCCGAAGCCGCGGTGATGTACGAGAAAGTATACGAAGCGGCAGATAAGTTTCAACGAGTTGAAAAAGCCGAGAGTGAGTTGTCGATTGCGCAGACAGAATCGGAAAAAACGATGCAAATAGTGAAAGACGCCGTCGCGTCGTTGGAAAAGCTGAGCTCAAAAAGTGACGGAGGTAGTAGCAGTTCGGATTTTAAGAACATGTTTTTTGGAGATTCAGACGACGACGCGCACGGGGAAGTCTTGAAGAAATCCATCGAAGAAGTTTCGGAAATGTCGAAATCATTTGGAAACGTTACCATCGGTTCGTTGATTGAAGCCGAGGCGACGTTGGAGGAACTTTCCGATGAAATCAGCGACGAGAAGAACGAAATAGAAAAAGAAAAGAACAAGGAACAAGAACGACGCGACAAAGACGCGGCGTTGATTGCAGAAGCGACTGGAACAGTGGTTGATTTCGATTCAATTAAGGAGTCGTCTTCGAAAAATAGCGAGAGCGGCAAAGACGGTGAAAACGAAACGAAACAGGTAGAAAAAGAAGAGAAGGAGGTTGAAAAACTCGTCGCCGACGAATCTGAAACCGTCAAACGCGTGTTTGAAACGCAATCTGCGTTGTCGGTATTACACGATGTCGCCACGGAAGTTATCGGCGCCATGGACGTCTCGCACGCCGGGGTTTCCTCGGCATCCGCGCGAGCGCAGAGTCGACTTCACGAGGTTCAAAACGTTTTAAACACTACGCAGATGACCGCGGAAGTTATCAGCAAAACGTTAGCAGATTTGAAAGAAGCGAAGGAGACGCAGTCGGAGAACGTTTTGAAAGCAGTTATGAAAGCGATTGAAAACTCTGGACGTAACGACGAGGAAGGTAAAGATTTGATGGAAGCGTTGGCGCAAGTTGAAAACGAAGCGCGCGAGTTGGCCGAGAGAAGGAAAGAGGAAGAGGACGAAGACAAAGGATCGGTTCCGAGAGAGGAGACGAAACAAAAGAAGGACACAGATAGTTCTGATTCGGCTGGAGATGGAATCAGCGACGAAACCGTCGCGAAGCTCTTAGATGCGACGAAAACCGCCGCCGAGAAAATGGTCGTCACGGAAGTCGAAGACATCATGAAGAAAACGAGTAAAGTGAAACCAGAAGTCGTCGATCGAGCGGCGGAAATCGCGAGACAACTTCGTCCAAAAGCAGTCGAAGAATCTTCAGAAAAACCGTCCATCAACTCTTTATTTGATATTTCAAACCAGAAGGACAAAACTACTTCGGGTGGCGACGCCAGTCAAGGCGGCGGTGGAGGAGAAGCCGGTAACGAAGGCGCGAGTTTGGACGCGGGAAACGCCACCACCGCCGCAAACGCGAGAGCATTACCCGACCTCACCTACGAAGAGCGCAAGAAAGAGTGGAAAATTAAACCTCTGCTCGACAGTGAATTCTTCGAACGCGCCGGGAAATCTAAAGCAAACAACAACAATAACAAAGAAGAAGCCGAAGAGTTAGCCGCCGCGGTCGAAGCGAGCGAGGAAGCGAAAGACGATTCAGACGACGACGGCGATTTGAACTGGGACAGCTCGTTTTCCAAACGCGTCAGGAGTAGCAGTAGTAGTGGTAGTAGCAGTAGCAATGAAGGAGACGCGTTGTTCGAAAAGAATTTTTAGTGCACGTAGTCGCGTATTAATATGATTCTCGTGCGGTATATGTTTATCGTCTCAAAGCCTCTCGATGCCGACAGAAGAGCATCATAAAAAGAACACGCATTCTCGCACCCCGGAGAAAAGAAATACACACCATGTTGAGAAGAACGCTCGATAACGTTTTGCGGCGCGCCTCCTCGTTCAGCGCGACGATGTCTGCGAGCCCGTCGTGCGCTTTGTCGTCGTTTACGTCGCCGATGGTATCGACACCACTTGGCGGTTTTAGGGGAAGATTCGAGCGGCGTTTTGCTTCATCGTCGTCGATCGTGCGCGCTCCCCGACCGCCGACGATGATGAAAGCACTCTCACCACCACCATTAACAGCAGAAGCAACAGCACACCGCGGGTACGCCACCTCCCAGAAAGTCAAAATGTCCAAAACGCGCACGAAAATAAAAGGCTACAGCTCGTGGAAAGGCCGGTTTTCCGTCACCGCGTCGGGTTTGTTCCGAAGGAAACAAAAAGGGAAAAGACACATGGGTTTTAGCAAGACGCCAAAGCAGCGGCGACAACTGAGAGGGACAAAGTTAGTAGATAAGACGTTGGAACGACCGATGAGGAAACTTGGATTTAGTATGGTTTAGTTTGATGACGATCGTCGTCGTCGTCGTCGTCGCGCGTATATAGTATTTCATGTTGTTAGATTTTTAGAATTTACTCTTTTACAACTACTGTACTTACTTGAGGCTCTTTCTCTTTCTCTTCTTCTTTGCCTGCAACGACTTCGTTTGTTGCATGAACAAGGTCAAACCCGGAGGGACTCGACCGACGTCTAAGTTCGCCGATCCCGATTTTAAAACTGACATTCCGTCTTCGCTGAGCTTTTTCAAAGTCGCTTTGTAATCGAGGCCGACGACTGCTTTGGCGTTGAATAAAGCTGCTTCGCAAGTCAAAGCGGCGTCCTTGGAAAGTTTGAATGTACTTTGGAGGTAGGAGAGGACTTTCAAGCGGACGGAGGAGTGGTCGGGTTCTTTCGGAACGATGGAATGCATCGCGGCGGTTTTTCTCTTCGCTTCCTCGAGAATTTTCGACGCGCCGGGGGCGGCTTTTTTGTAAATATCCGCGAGTGGTCCCGGGAGGTTAGGCTCGACTTTAATACCTCCGGGTAAACTCTTTGGTGGCGGCATTCCTCCTCGTGGTT
>Ga0115569_10003359_pt1 | contig 11865 bp, 9 predicted proteins | sample COGITO_mtgs_1205_2_FD_87295 | JGI IMG/M metagenome (GOLD analysis project Ga0115569, IMG submission 87295) | Pelagic marine microbial communities from North Sea - COGITO_mtgs_120503 | ecosystem: Environmental > Aquatic > Marine > Epipelagic | place: Germany:Helgoland, sampling site Kabeltonne...
ATGAGGTTGTCCAGATCGGAGAACAATGTTGGTTTGCGGAAAACTTGAGAACCACGGAATTCACCGACGGCACCCCCATCCCAGCAATCGGCCCCAACCAATTGGCCAACACCAAGACACCTGCCCGTGTCATCAACCCCGATTTGCCGGACCATTACAACACCTTTTACAACGGATGGAGCCTGCTACAAGCCAAAGGCATCTGCCCCAAAGGATGGAGGGTCCCCACGGCCATTGAATTCAGTCGGCTTCACCAATACACCATAAGCACGTCTACTGCCCCCTTCAGCCAGGTAAAAGGAGCCGAATTCTGTGACCCGACCGATTGGGATTTCACCACAACAGACTTGGAGTTCAACCGATTCGGTTTCAACGCCCAGCCTTCTGGCTCCATCGCCCTGGAATTCAATCCTGCCTCCCACATTGAAGCGTCACAATTCACCAGTTTCTGGACCCGGTTTGACCACATTCATGAAGACCCCTCGGACATCACCAAAATCCTCATCGTCAGCATCAACGAGGAACGTTTCCTCACCGCGTGTGGCGGCATCGCACCTGATTACGGGTTGTGCCTCCGCTGCATCCTGGAGGAGTGACAGTGAGGGTCACTCCACGGTCAAAGCCTGCTGCTCCACCATGAAATCAAAGGCGAGCTCAAACAGCGTTTGAGGGTCGCCGTTCTCGTCCGGCACCGTGGAATCCCAAGGTCCATGCCCCGCACCCTCCAATGGGTAAAAAACATGGGGTATGCCATGGGTTTCCCAAGTCTCTTGGAGCATTTCCCCATTGGAAAACACCACGGTAGAATCCGCTGTGCCATGGGCAATGAACAACGGCGGATCACTGGGATCGAAGCGATCGACTTCATAGACGCCTTCCAGCAGATTCACAGAAGTAGGCGACCCCCAAAAATCGAGGATGGTCTGCACCTCATAGGCCTGGCCCAAGTGGGTGGTGGCCAGCGTCGGATCCTGCGCCACGGTGAGTTCGTCGGTGAAATCGCCTGGCTCTGTTACACTGACCCCAACGGACGTAATGGCGCCTGCGGAGCCTCCACCCACGGTCAGGTAATCCATGTTGATGGAATAGTCCTCGGCATGCGCCGCCACCCACCGCAAGGCGGCCTTGGCATCGCGGTGTGCAGGATAGATGGCAATCCCTTGCGCCAGTTGGCCCAGCCCAACACTGTCAGACCCCGCACTGAACACGGAGTCAGCCCACTCTTGCGGCACCGTGCCGATGTCAGAGAGCACGCGGTAATCAATGGAAAACGCCACCCAACCTCGGCTGGCGAAGTATTCCGCTTGGGAGACGGGCCTCCAACCACTCCTGGATCCGCCTGTAAATCCACCGCCGTGGATAACGACGATGGCGGGCCGGTTCTCCCCTGCCCCCTGCGGCACATAGGCATCCAGCAGCAGCGGCATGGTGGTGAAGGCGTCCGAATTCAAAGCCTCATGGCTCAACCCCTGCGCATAAACGATGGCCGTGTCCACCACAATCGCATAGGTGGAGTCCGTCATGACGGTGGGCACCGAGGGTGCATCCGAACAAGGCGTCCCAAACACGTTGAGCATGGCCAGCACATCGGTGACGCCCACCAAACCATCCGCATCGATGTCCGTCGCACCGCACTCCACCACACATCCGAATTCACCCAGCAAAATCAGGACGTCGGAGACACCGACGATGCCATCCAAATCCAAATCCTCCGGGCAGTCGCCTTCGGGAGGTGGGGGTGGCGCCACATCGTCGATGCTGAGAAATTCAGCCGCCACCATGGTATGGGAAGGGCTTGTCCCGTGTCCGGCATTGCCGCGCACGAGCACCACATTCCCCTCGAGGTAGCTGAATGCCGTCAACCCCGTACCCGCCACAGGCTCGCCCGGAACGGGAGGTCCGACGTGCCCTTGCTGCAGCGCGACCTGATGGATGGCGACTTCAGCAGGCAGAAAGAAATTGCCCACCGCGGGCCCTCCATCGTAGGGCACCACAGAGTCATTGTGGTTGCAGATCGACAGGTACTTACGCCCTTGGGCCGGAACCACCACTTCGTCGTAGCCACAGAAAGCCAGCGGCGCATCCGTCACCCCCGAGGGCCGGTGGAAGGCTCCTTGGTGGTATTGGGGCTGGTTCATTTGGGACACAATCGCCACGAAGGCATCGACACCCGGATCATCCAACTCGATGAAGGCCTGGTTGACCAGCCCCGCTCCGTTCGAAGAGCCGATCAGGCGAATGTGGTTGGCATCCACATTGTCAAACACCGACAACTGGGCGACGAGGTCGGACAACATGGCGATGTCGGGGGCCTCACTGTTCTCTCCACACAGGTTCCAGGAGTTGAGGTATCCCGTGGGCGCCACCAGAATGTGGTCCGTCAAGAGGTTGCCCCCCAGGTTGAGCATCTGAAAACCATTGCCCCCATTGCCGTGCAGCAGGACCCCCACGGGAAATCCTTGGGCGGGCACTTCGCCCGTCGGCACGGAAACCGCCACCGGATAGGTCCATCCGTCCGGTTCCTGTGGCCATGACTGCTCCAGGTTGAGGTCAGACGCCCCCTGAAGCATTTGCCCATGGGCCGAGGACATCATGCCCACAGCCAATACCCACAGCATCAATCTCGAAAACAACATATTCAAAAAACGTGCGATGCAGTCTGAGGTTTAGTGCATCAACTCACTTCTTGACCACCCGGCGAACCTGCGATGGGCGGCCCTTTTCGTCCATCAACTGCATGAGGTAAATGCCTTGGGGCAATTCGGGGAGGGTCCAAGTCCACCGCTCTTCGCGAATCAGGCGTTGAACCACAATGCGACCTGCTGCATCCCGCAACACAGCCTGTCCCCCCTTCCACTCCGGGGCCACAGACAAGGTCAGCCCACCCGCAAACGGATTGGGACCAAACCGCCAAAGGGCATTCACGCGCTCTTCCCGCACGTCGACATAGGTGATGGCCTCGCTCTGCACGGACGGGCAGTCGTGGAAGTCCGTGACCCACACCGTGTAGGCGCCTTCGCCCGGCGCCACGAGAATGTCCTCCTCCTCTCCGGCGAGCGGCTCACCGTCTACCCACCACTGGATGCCATTCCAATCCGCTTCATCCAGAACGAGGTTGCCATCGACGTCCTGCATGATCGAGGGCGCCGAGAGCGGCCAGCACACCAAGACGGAATCACTCGCTACCGGGCAGCCCAACGCCGTCTGGGATTCGACGCTGTACCATCCGCTGGCCATGGGGAACCACACGCTCCCTTCGGATGAGAGCGTATCAAACGGGATGCCGTTGACACTCCAGAGCCACCAATTGAGTCCTGCCTGTGTTTCCAACGCCATGGGCGACCCATTGAGTTCAATCAACTCCAGCGGAATCGCAGCATCGGGCAAACAAAACAGGAGGCTGTCCGACTGTGCAGTACAGCCATTGGAATCCAGGCCCATGACCGAATACCATCCACTTTCAAGGGGGGTGTAAATGGGCTCCGAGCCGCTTGCCATCAAGCTGTCTCCCCTCCACCAATCGTACTGGTACAGGCTGTCATTGGTGCAGGCCAGCGCAGCTTCACCCGAAGCCTCTATGCCCACCAACGGGACAGGGTAAACGGTAATCAGGGCACTGTCTGACACCACCACCACGGGATTCAGACCTATGGTGAGCTGCGCGTTGCTGGGGTTGGCATCGATTCCGATGGTGCCCGGACCGTTGGGCGTAAAAGGCGCCCAGCCGAGCCAATCGTCGCCGTCGAACAGGTCCTCGTCATAGAAGTCGATGGAATAGGGCGGGTTGTTCAGGACAATCCCCAAGCCCGTCCAGGTCGCGGACCCAGCGTCATCCACTGTGGCTGATGAATACACGACCACCTCGTTGCCATCTTTCAATGTGAAGTAAGGATCGGGGTTGCCAAAGAAGTCATCCCAGCCCCCTCCCGCCGTCGAGAACAGCTGCACCTGGTCCAGCACCTGGTCCAGCAGGGTCGTTTGCAGGACGATGGTATGCGCTCCTTCCTCCTCGAAAACCTGACCTTGGACGTCTGCGCCTTGCGCATTGACAAACGGACCAAAACTCCACTGGTGGTCCGTGATCTGATTGCCGACGCCAAACACCGTCGCCTGAAAATCAGCCGTAACGCTTCCGCAGCCGGCCGATGGTGTGAAGGTGAATGAAGAAGTACCACCTGCTCCCGCCTCGATGAGCAAGGGCAGGGAAAAGCCCTCGGCTACCTCCTGCTCAAAACCCAAGGCGGACACCACGGCGAGGATGCTGATTTGAATTTCGAATGCGCCTGCAAAAGAGGGCACCCCGCACAAAGTGGCACAACCGCTGTTCTGCCCCGAAGCCGGCTCATAAAAAGCGTCAGCGTCATCCAAAACAAGGTCCATCCCGGGGGGAACCCCCGAAATATTGGTCACCGCCACGCTGTTCAACGTGGCCACCAGTCCGGAGCCCGGGTCGGTAATCTCCGCGGGGAGAAAAAAAGTGATGACCGATTCGTAGTCCTCTCCAGCCACCCCTGAAGGCAGCGCCAGGGGACACAGGGTCGGGAAACCATCCGATGAGGTGCAGTCAGGGTCGGCTTCACATGCATTGCATTGGGCCGTCATTGAAGCCCCGAACGCGCACATCAGCACCAGCATCAGGGCGAGGCGAAACAAGTTGGAATTCACCCTGAAAAGATCATGATTTCCCGGCAATCAAACCGAACGGCCAATACCGCCGCCCCAACGATCTGGATTACAATCCGGAGAGCCCGCTGTAGGCACCGGCATTGTAGACCTTCTCGAAGCCTTTGGACTTCAGAAAAGAAGCGGCTTGTCCGCTGCGGTTGCCGCTGCGGCAATAGAGATAGTAGGCTTTGGACTTGTCAAGGCTGCCCGCTTTGGACTGAAAAGCCCCGCCCATCCAATCGTGCACAATGGCCCCATGGACTGTCCCTCCTGCGGCTTCTCCAGGCGTGCGACAATCGATGATGACACAATCGGCATCCTGCTGTGCATTCGCCACATCCTCGCGGGTACACTCTGGCTTGGGTTTCATGAAAAACATGGTCTCTTATTTCCGGCAAAATTGACAAGACAAAAACACCTACTGCGTGCCTCAGGTTGCACAAGGAGGCGCGATATGCGGGCCATATCTTTACCGGACCCCAACCTGCAGCCAAGGATGAAGATTCTCATCGTTATCGGAACCCGCCCCAATTTCATCAAGGTCACGCAATTCAAGCGGCTGGCAGTGCAACACCCTGGTCTGTCCATCGAGATTGTCCACACGGGGCAGCACTACGATCGGAAGATGTCCGGGATCTTCTTCGAGCAATTCGGTCTTCAACCCGACCACTTCTTGAGCTTGCGCGGCGATACCGCTGTGCAACAATTCGGAAACATGATCACCGACCTCGGCGCACTGATGGAGCGGGTCAAGCCGGACACCGTCATCGTCCCCGGCGATGTCAATTCAACCCTTGCAGGGGCGCTGGCAGCCAACCGTTGCGGCATCAAACTGTGCCACCTCGAATCGGGCTTGAGGAGTTTCGACCGCGGCATGCCCGAGGAGATCAACCGCATCTTGGTGGACCAGATCACCGACACGTATTTCGTGACGGAACAAAGCGGGTTGGATCACCTCAAGACCGAAGGGTTGGATGTCAAAAGCGGCGAGAATCAAGCCCACCTTGTCGGCAACACCATGATCGACACCATTGTCGGTTTTGACAAGGAAATCCAAGCAAGCCCCATTCTCGAAGACCTCTCATTGGGCAGTGCACCTTTTCTGCTCATGACCATGCACCGCCCTTCCAATGTCGACAACAAGGAAGGCCTGCAGTTCATGCTGGACACCATCACTGCGGCCTCACAAGACCGCAAAGTGGTGCTGCCCGCGCACCCGCGCACCCAAAAGCGCTGCGAGGACCTCGGAATGTGGAGCGCGTTCACGGCCCTCCCCAACCTTGTCCTCACCGAACCCATGGATTACTTCGCGTTCCAAAAGCTCATCGCCCACGCCGATGCGGTGATCACCGATTCCGGGGGCATCCAAGAAGAAACCACCTTCCGGCAAGTGCCCTGCATCACGCTGCGGCCCAATACAGAGCGCCCTTCCACCATTGAAATGGGCACCAACGTCCTCATCCAACGCAACCTCGGTGAAGTGATGGAGGTCCTGGCCAACCCCAAAGAAGGACGCATCCCTCCCCTGTGGGACGGTCAAGCCACAGCGCGCATCCTCGACATTTTGGCTTGACCTGGCGCTGCAAGGCGCACAAAACGTGTACAATGTACACGACTTATTTTCAGTGAGTTGGCGGATAATTCGGCGTATCATTGGCGCTTCTTTTTCCACCATGCCCAACGCCATCATCCTCGGAACAGGCTCATGCGTTCCCGACAAAGTCGTACCGAACACCCACTTCGAAAGGGTCGGGTCCAACGACGCTTGGATCCAAGAGCGACTCGGCATCAAGGAGCGGCGTGTAGTGGAATCCGAAAAGACGAGCGACCTGGCGGCGGGAGCGGCCAAAAACGCCCTCGCGTCGGCGGGCATGTCGGCTGCTGAAGTGGACCTCATCGTTTTGGCCACCGCGACGCCGGACCGCCCAGCACCCGCCACCGCTTGCGCTGTGCAAGAGATGATCGGCGCCCACAACGCCGTCGCCTTTGACATCGCGGCGGTCTGTTCAGGGGCGCTTTTTGCCCTCTCCACCGGATGCCAGTATATCCAGTCGGGCATGTTTCGCAACGTCCTGGTGATCGGAGCGGACACCTTTTCAAACATCACCGACTGGGACCGCCGAGACTCCGTCTTTTTTGGTGATGGCGCCGGGGCCATCTTGTTGACAGCCACCGACGAAGACAGGGGTTTCCTCAAGTTTGAAATCCACAGCGACGGGACGGGCAAAGACGGTTTCACCGTGCGCGCCGGAGGTTGCGAGACACCCACTACGGCTGAGACCATGGCACAAGGCTTGCACTGTTTCCAGATGGACGGCAAGGCCGTTTTTGATACCGCCGTCAGCGTGGTGCCCAAGACCATTCAATCGGTACTGGGCCAATGCGGCGTGGGGATCGACGATGTCCGTTGCATGCTGCCGCACCAACCCAGCATACGCATCCTCCAAGAGATTGCCCGCCGCGTGGAGCTCCCTTGGGAGAAGGTTCGAACCAACATGGACCGCTACGCCAATACCTCCGGCGGCACCATCCCCATCGTCCTTGACGAAACATGGAGGGCAGAAAAATTCGAAGCCGGCGACCACTTGCTCTTCGCCGCTGTCGGCGCAGGCTGGACATGGGGTGCCGCCCTTTACAAGTGCTGAACATGCTCAACGACAAACGTTTTCTGATCACCGGCGTATCCGACGCAGGTTCTCTCGCACTGCACGCCGCCAAAGCCATCATGGAACGCGGCGGACAAGTCGTCTGCGCAGGTTTGGGCATCACCCCCCACCATGGCGAGCTCTCGGACAAGGCCCGGGACTACCTCAGCATCAATGAAGCCGCCTTCCGGGAAACCGTCACACGCGAACTCGGCGATGTGTCCATCTACATTCTGGATGCCACCCAAGAGCAGAGCATGGCCGATCTCGCAGTGGCGATGGCGGCAGACAATCTGCCCATCGATGGTTTTTTGCACTCCATCGCTATGGACAGGACCATTCGCAACAAGCGGGTCAAACCCCTATTGGAAGTGACGCAGGAAGAGTTCTACGACACCATGGGCATCTCTGCCTTCTCACTCGTCCGCATCACCCACCACTTACTTGGAAAAGGAGTCATGCAGCATGGGGCTTCCATTTGCTCCTTGAGCTACATCGCTGCGGAAAAAGTCACCTTCCACCCCTACCGCAACATGAGCCTGGCCAAGGCCGCACTGGAGCGCATCACCATTGAGCTCGCCGACGAACTGGGCCGCAGCCATGGCATCCGCGTCAACGCCTTGCGGTTCTCACCCTACCTCGGCAGCAAGGCCGGCAATGCCACCCTGGAGCCCGCTGACGTGGAAAAAGCCGCTTCCATGAGCCCCCTAGGCAACGCCCTACCCCGAGACCTCGCTTTGGAAATCGTGCACCTGTTCCAACCCGGCCTCCGCATCACGGGAGAAATCCGCCACATCGACGGCGGATACCACGTGACGGGCTGACATCACGCACTTCCCGGGAAACCCGAAACTCCATGGAATTAGCATTCCTTGGGAGCAGATTAATAACACCCAAAACAATACAAAAATCAATACCAACGTAGGATAAGGGAAAGCAGACACATCACGCTTTTCAACCTGCATGAAAACCCCTCTACCCCACCCTCACCCCTTCCACCGTCCAAGGCCATTGATATTGGGCCTGCTCGTTCTCATCAGCACTTCATTCTCAGCCCAGACGGCCAGTACGTACAGTGATTTTCCAAGGCCCGAAGTTCTCTGGAAAACACAAATCGGAAAGACGACTTATCGGACACAAGCCGCGCTGATGGACGGACGCATTTACATCGGGTCCAACGGACAACGCTATAAAGACTTGATCGGGGACGGCGGCAACGGACTGTACGTCCTCAATGCGCGCTCGGGATCCATCGTGGCCAATATTGCGGGCGAGCAATGGGGTGACAACGACGTGAATGGGGTCGTCGCGCTGGATGGCAAGGTCTACTTCGGCAATGACAATGATGAGTTCTTCTGCGCAGACAAAAACGGAGACATCGTTTGGCGGCTTCCTTGCTCAGGAGATGTAGAGCATGCGCCCAGCGTATTGAATCGACCAAACGGCAAGAAGTGCATTGTTTTTGCAACCGAAATGGGAGAAGTCCGAGCGGTCAATCCAATAGACGGGAGCACCATATGGGTGCATTACCACCCCGATTTTGACGGATGGAAACCCGGAAGCAACCGTTTTGTATTCCGGGTCAAGAATCACATCAGCAGTCCGAATTTTTATTTCACTCCTCCATTTTTGGCAGATTACAATAAGGATACCTACTCAGACCTCTGCTACACCACTTCATCCGGCATGGTCGTACTCAACGGAGTCGACGGCATCATCTTGAGCACCAACTCCGTAGGATCATACTATTCGCCCATCACGCAGCGGATGAGCAGAATGGGCGTCGAACTCCTCGACCATCAATATGTAGAGACTGCTGACCCCGATGACCGGTGGAAGGCGAAATACACCGTCAAGGACTTGAACGGCCGGACCTTGCGCGACTTTCCTGAACTGCTTGAAACCTCATTGAAGGGGCAATGCAGACGGACCAGTGATGGCAGCATATTGATGCGGGCCAAAGAAAACGCATACATGGAGTGGATTCCAGGAATGAAGTTTCCAGTTCGGATGGACCGCAAGGCATTGCGCTCTGGACGCGAGCCCATTCAACATCACCCCGGTTACATTCAGTATTCCGGCACATTCATGACCGCCCAAACGTGGGAATGTCGTGGGAAAGAGGTCTTTGCCGTCATGGTCGAAAACAATGTCCATAAGGAATCCCATGCCCGCCATTCCCTGCTGGAAATACGAGATGCGATCACAGGGATGCTGCTCTCAGATGTCCTCCTTCCCGCGCGCTCGGAGAGCACCCCTATGGTACTCGACACCAACGGTGACGGCACATTCGAAATCCTTGTCGGCGACGACACGGGCCACCTGTACTGCATTCAACTCTGAAACTCATGAACAAGAAAAACATGGCCTTCGCTGCCCTGGTACTGGGGATGTTGTCAGTTGTGTTGTTTGTATTCCTTAAAAGGGATGAAACAGTACCCACTGAAAAAAATCCTCCATTGGGCATTTCACCCTTTATCGAAACACAAGACCTCACTTTTACCACGTTCATTTTCGGTGCGGACACGGGAATTTCAGCGCGTCTTCCAAGCGGGACGCAAGTGGACATTCCCGGCGGACTTCTAGTGGACGCCGACGGAAATGCCGTGAACGGCGAAGTTTCGTTGAACATCCGGGAATTGGACTCTCCCTACCGCATGCTGCAGGCTGGCATTCCCATGCAAACCACAGATCGGAACTACTTTTCCTCAGCCGGCATGGTTGAAGTCCGCGCTATGCAAGATGGCGAACCCTTGTATTGTCGGCCAGAAGGGCAATACGGCATCCAACTCGCATCCAACATTGCAGGTAGCGCTCCCGAATACAAGCTCTACCGCTTCAAGGAGGATTCTACCTTGTCATGGGAAGAAGCGGGAGAATACCAACTCCGTACCAATGCCTTGCGTGACGAGGAACTGACCAGCATCGATTCGGCCATTCAGACCCTGAATTTCACACTGCCAGAGCGGCCTTTCTCACCGCTGCCCGAAGACTTTGTATTTACCATCAGCGGCCACGCCGAATACGCCATCAACGCCAAGGCCTTGGAAGGCATGGACTGGTTGTGGATCCCCGAGACTGGAGACGATCCACTCGCCCCACCTGTCGGCCTGCTTCGACGCCCTTGGGACGAGATGTCCGCTGCGGATGAAGGAAAAGGGGTCAAACGATTCACCTTTACCATGACCCAATTTCAGGATGGTAAGACCACTGTGGAAACGGCCTCCATCTTGGGAAAATCCGTACTCAAGGGGCGCGAACTGAAACGGCGCATGCGCGCATTCGAAGAAGCCCAAAAGGAACACGAAGTGGCGTACGCTGCCCTGCAAGCCCGTGAAGCGCAGTTGCGACTCGAGCGCAACATGATTTACGCCTTTCAGAGCAGCGGATTTGGCCTGCTCAACATCGACAAACTTGACAGCGAGGACGCACTGATGCTGGTCAATGCCACCATCCGCATTGACGGAAAGCCGTTCACGGCAAGGGAGGAAGCCCATTTGTGGATTGTTTCCGAGGATGAAAACACGGTGTTTCGCTTTCCATCAAACCGATTCAAAAGCCTCACTTTGCCCGAGGGAGCGTTTGCAGTCTACCTCCGGCAGTCCGCTGATTCCCTGGCCTACATGGGCAGCTTGGAAACCGCCATCCTGGTGGACCGCCTGGAACCTGAGCCAGGGTTCGCATCACCCGTGGAGTTCGACCTGATTGGCGCATCCGAGTCCGCATTCTCCTCTTTGATTCAACCCTCCGAACCTGCGTAACCCCACAACATGAAGCCAGCCCATTATAGCCCCATTCCGTCAACATGGATTGCACTTGCCCTCGCTTTGGGCACCATACAAGACGCACCCGCACAGTATCCCGTGGCCGTTTCCATCTCTGAACGCCCCATGGAACCCAACCAAACAAAAAACTCTGGTGCTCATACCATGCTCTGGGGAAAGGGCATCACGGAGCCAGATGCCGTCCGCATTGTCCAGTCCATCGAAACCCCATTGGCGGACACTTCGGTGTACACATTCACTGGCGATTACCCCTCCTACCACGATGACTTTGGACAATCTCTTGAGACGCTATTGGAAGGTCAAACAAAACGTTCCATGCCCTTTGGGGACAAACTCATCCGCGTTCCGGACAATGGAGAAGTCCCCAGTGGATTCCTTCCCGCAAAATGGACCGAACCATCGTCGTTTACTTATCCGGGTTGGAGGACTTTTGAAACATGGGATTACGAATCTGGGAAGGAGTTCGTCAAAACTCCGGTGGCCATGGCACCATATTGGGAGTCATTTGATTCTGAAGGATACTCAATAGGCATTGCCCCAACCGGCATTCGCTATTGCGAAAAGCCAATGGACAGGGCCGAGGTGCTCGACACCTGGGAAGTGATGTACCAAGTCGACCTCTTTGATTTGGAGCATGAATTGTCCATGGATGGTTCATGGGCCTCGGGACAATTAGAAAGTGCGGAACAACACTTTCCGCAAGGGGCCATGGACATGATGCTGGGGCACATGTTTTCCGACCTGTCAAACGGAAAAGCAATCGGGCGATC
>Ga0115569_10003363_pt1 | contig 11857 bp, 7 predicted proteins | sample COGITO_mtgs_1205_2_FD_87295 | JGI IMG/M metagenome (GOLD analysis project Ga0115569, IMG submission 87295) | Pelagic marine microbial communities from North Sea - COGITO_mtgs_120503 | ecosystem: Environmental > Aquatic > Marine > Epipelagic | place: Germany:Helgoland, sampling site Kabeltonne...
AAAGGGATAACATTGATAAAGCAGGCATTTATTTTTTAGTATCGGAAGATGAAAAAAAAGTATATGTAGGCGAAACTATGAATGGGATTAACCGCCTAAAAGACCACGATGAGAATAAAGACTTTTGGGACAAACTCATTTTAATTCAAACCAAAGACTTTAATCTCACAAAAACCCATTGCTCTTATTTAGAGCATCGTTGCGGGCAACTCATAGAAAAATCATTTTACAACATAGAAAATAAAAAATCATTACACAATTACACAGGCACATTGCCAAGACCTGATATTAGTGATATGGAAGTGTTTTTAGAAAATATTTCTTTCATTTTACCAGCAACAGGTACAAATGTTTTACAACCCATTATTACCAAACAAGACAAAACTAAATCTATTGCCGAGTTTGAAATGAGCAACAAGTATGTAAAAGCAGAAGCCTACATACAAGACGATTTATTTGTAATAAAAAAAGGTTCGACAGGAAAAGGAGAAGTAAGTCCTTCTTTATTTGAAGGTTTAAAACAAAAGCGAGAAACATTAATTAAAAAAGGGGTTTTTAAAATTGAAAATGGAAAACTTTTAGTAACGGAAGATTACCCAACAACAAGTTCTTCAACCGCAGGTTGTTATTTAACAGGTGCACCAATTTCGGGTCCTCAAAACTGGAAAATAAAAGGCACAAATACTACCTATAAAGAATGGGAGAAACAACAAATTGGGACGATTTAACTGAACAAACACAAACGTTATTTAATTAACGGAAATAACATACAGATTGCTTCGTGCCTCGCAATGACAGAAAAAAAATGACAAAAGAATCAGAGTACATATTAGAAGAAAACTTACTACAACAGTTAGTTGATTTGGGTTATAAGAAAGTTGTTATTAAAGATGAAGATGCTTTAATTTCTAATTTAAAAGCACAGCTCGAAAAACATAATAATTGTAGTTTAACGGCAACAGAATTTAAACAGGTTTTAAACGATTTATCTAAAGGTAATATCTACGAGAAAGCAAAGACTTTAAGAGATAGAATAACCTATAACAAAGACGATGGAAGCACGGGTTATTTAGAACTCATAAATCAGATACATTGGTGTAAAAATCAATACCAAGTTACGCATCAAATTAGTATGGAAGGTGCGTATAAAAATCGTTATGATGTAACTATTTTAATCAACGGTTTACCATTAGTACAAATAGAATTAAAACGGAGAGGTTTAGAGTTAAAAGAAGCCTTTAATCAGACCAATCGTTATGAAAGACATTCTTATAATGCAGGCAATGGTTTGTTTCAATTTATACAGTTATTTGTTATTAGCAATGGGGTAAACACCAAGTACTACGCAAACAACCCTATTAAAGCACGTTCATTTAAGCAAACCTTTTATTGGGCAGATATCCAAAATAAAATCATCACCCAATTAAGTGCCTTTACAGATCAGTTTTTAGAACCTTGCCACGTATCCAAAATGATAACCAAATACACGGTTTTAAATACCTCAAAAACATTGATGGTATTACGTCCGTACCAATACTATGCTACCGAAGCTATTGTAGAACGTGTTAGAAACTCTAATAAATTCGGTTATATTTGGCACACCACAGGTTCAGGTAAAACATTAACCTCTTTTAAAACAGCACAAATATTAACCAATTTAGAAGGCGTTAAAAAAGTAGTATTTGTAGTAGACCGTAAAGATTTAGATTATCAAACCATTAAAGAATTTAATAGTTTTAGTGAAGGCAGTATAGATGCTACCAACAATACAAATGCTTTAGTAAAACAATTTTCTAACGATACAAAACTAATTGTAACGACAATTCAAAAATTAAACACCGCCATTTATAAGCCAAAGTATTTGGCAAAAATGGAAGCCTTAAGAGATGAGCGAGTTGTATTTATTTTTGATGAGTGCCATAGAAGTCAGTTTGGAGATACACACAACCGAATAAAAGACTTCTTTATAAATGAGCAGATGTTTGGTTTTACAGGAACACCAATTTTTAAAGATAATTCAGTTAAAAATGCATTAGGAAAAAGAACGACAAAAGATTTGTTTGATACCTGTTTGCATAAATATGTAATTACGGATGCTATTAGAGACAAGAACGTTTTAAAATTTGCTATTGAATATATAAGCACGTTTAAAAGTAAAAACGAGGACGAAATAATAGATATTGATGTAGATAGTATTGATAAGGCTGAGATTATGGAAGCACCTCAGCGTTTAAATAATATTACTGAATATATTATTGCCAATCATAATCGTAAAACACACAGTAGGAAGTTTACAGCTATTTTTTGTGTTTCCAACGTAAAGACGTTGATAAAATATTATGAGTTGTTTAAAGCCAAAAAGGAAGAGGAGAAACACGATTTAAAAGTAGCTGCTATTTTTTCTTATAAAGCCAATGAATTAGATGAAGATGCCAATGGTTTTATTCCTGATGAAGATTATGAGGATTTTAAAGTAGAAGAACCTACTGCTACATATTCTCATACTCGTGAAAAATTAGATGGTTTCATTTTAGATTATAATGGAATGTTTCAAACCAATTACGCTACCAATGAATTCTATTCGTATTATAAAGATGTTGGCAAACGAGTAAAACAGCGGCAAGTTGATGTGCTATTAGTTGTAAATATGTTTTTAACAGGTTTTGATTCTAAATTATTAAATACCATTTATGTAGACAAAAACCTCAGGTATCACGGATTAATACAAGCCTATTCACGCACAAACAGAATATTAGACGAAGTAAAGTCGCAGGGTAATGTCGTTTGCTTTAGAAACCTTAAAAATGTAACAGACCAAGCCATAACACTTTTTTCTAACAAAGAAGCGATTGAAGAAATTATAGTACAACCTTACGAAGATTATACTGCCAAATTTGAAGAAGCTATTGAACGTTTATATGAAATAACACCCACAGTAGATAGTGTAAACGAATTGCCTTCTGAAACCGAACAAGTCGAGTTTGTAAAAGCGTTTAGAGAGTTAATGCGTTTGAAGAATGTATTAACCACATTTACAGAATTTAGTTTTGATGATTTAGGAATTACGGAACAAGAATTTGAAGATTACCAAAGTAAGTATTTAGATATTCGGGATGATGTTAAAAAAGAGAAAGAAAAAGTCTCTATTTTAAATGATATTGATTTTGAATTAGAATTGATAATGCGTGATGAAATTAACGTAGCTTACATCCTCTCTTTATTAGCAAAACTTTTTGAATCTAAAAAACCAAAAGACCAAGAACAACAGCGTAAAGTTATTACCGATATGTTAGGTTCTGATAGTAAATTAAGAAGTAAAAAAGAATTAATAGAACGCTTTATTGACGAAAACCTACCATTGGTAAGAGATGCCGATTTGGTTGCCGATGAGTTCGATAGTTATTGGACAAATGAGAAGAAAAAGGCAGTTCAGCAATTAAGCGAAGAAGAAAATTTAGATTATAAAAAATTAGTTGACGTTATTAGTAATTATCTCTTCACAGAAAAAGCACCTTTGCGTGACGATGTTATTGGATTATTGAATAGAAGACCAAGCCTAAAAGAAAGGGCATCTATATCTGAAAGAATTACACTCAAAATAACCGATTTTATTGAAACGTTTATAAACGGTATGTAGCAAAAAGAAAAATTATCTTCGTTTCTAATGAATTTTAGGAGTAGTAAATTTAGATCTATGTTTTGAAGGTTATTTAGGTGTTGACTAAATGCTAGTTTTTAGATTATTTAATAGCGCATGCAAATGTTGGCAATATGTCGGCAAGATTAAATAGTGAAAAATAAAAAACCCTTTAAAACAAAGTGTTTTGAAGGGTTTTTTAATATTTATTCGTGACCATGGCTGGATTCAAACCAGCAACCTCTTGAGCCGTAATCAAGTGCGCTATTCAGTTGCGCCACATGGCCGTTAAGCGGCTGCAAATATAATAGCATTTTTTTAAAATAGAAAGGCTATTGTGTTTTATTATGAATTTATTTCTAGTTTAAAAGCTTCTATAATAGGTTGGGCTTGTTCTAGGTCTTTATTTAGAATAAATAGCTCATCGATATAGTTGGTAATTTCATAAGCGGGTATTTTATCAGACTTAATTCTAGAATGAATTTTAGCCAAACTTAATAAAGTTTGAAGCCTTTTAACAAGCATTGTTGTTTCTGTAAAAACTTTTGTGTAATCTTCTGTCATTATAGGTGTTTTTAATTAAGCGATTTTAAAGTGATGAAAGCTCTCCAACCAATAATAGCAAGTTGAAATTTTGATGCTTTAGAAATATCCAACCCTTTTTTCGTAAAAGAAGGTAAAATCAATTTGTTCGTTTTTGCTAGAATTTTAAAAACTTGTCTTTTCATTAGTCGTTAATTATCTGTCAAATTTACTAAAATAAACTGCGCTATTCTTAAAGCAGGTCTTGTTTTAATATAAGTCGCTTCACTTTTTTGTCTTTTGATGTTTTCATTTCTTCTTAAAGTGATAAAAATGTATCTTCGTGAAAAATAATATGTATGAGTATTTTTTATGTAATAACTGGACTATTGTTATTAGTTTTAGGAGGTGAATTTTTGGTAAAATCCTCTATTGGACTCTCTTTAAAATTCAATATTTCTAAAATGGTTATTGGAATGACAGTCGTTTCTTTTGCTACTTCTGCCCCCGAACTATTAGTTAGTTTACAAGCCGCTTTAGAGGGTTCTCCTGCAATAGCAATCAACAATGTTATTGGTTCTAATATTGCGAACATTGGTCTTGTTTTAGGGATAACGGCGATCATTGGTCCAATAGTAGTTTATAAAGATTTTTATAAGATGAATTGGCCTGTAATGATGCTTTTTTCAGTCGTATTATATTATTTTTTATGGAATGATACTGTTTTAACCCAAATAGAAGGTTTTCTTCTTTTGGTAGGGTTGATTGTTTTCTTAGTGGTACTGATTAGAAACGCTAGGAAAGAAGAGGTTTCTTCGGAGGAAGAGGAAGATGCTTTGGTAGCAATCGCTTCTCATAAAATAGTGCTAGGGTTCTTAATTGGAGGTATTGCCCTTTATTTTGGTTCAGAATTTTTAGTGAGTGGAGCAAAAGACATTGCAGAAAATTTGGGAGTTAGTGAAGGTGTTATCTCAATCACAATGATTGCTATTGGTACAAGCGTACCAGAATTAGCAGCTTCTATAATTGCAGCAATGAAAGGTGAAAAAGCAATTTCTTTAGGAAATTTAATAGGCTCTAATATTTTTAATATTGGTTCTGTTCTAGGAATTACAGCACTTATTAAAGAAATCCCCGTTACTGAACCTCAAATATTGGCGAGAGATATTTTTTGGATGCTTGGTTTTGCAGCGAGTTTAATACCGCTCGTCTTTATTCCTAAGCGCTTTGTTTTAAATAGATTTAAAGGTATTGTTCTATTTTTAGGATATGGTCTTTTTATTTATTTGGTATTTAAAACTACCCTATAATTTTTTTACATAAAAAAAACGCTAACAAGTGAATGTTAGCGTTTTTTGTGTTAAAAGCGATAAGATTATTTAACTGTTTTTACAGTTTTAATAATTCTTGAAGCAATTTTGTATGGGTCTCCGTTTGAAGATGGACGACGGTCTTCTAACCATCCCTTATATCCTTTTTCTACAGCGATAATTGGAATACGAATAGAGGCTCCTCTATCTGAAATTCCCCAAGAAAAATCGTTGATAGATGCAGTTTCGTCATCACCTGTTAAACGTTGTTCATTGTGCTCACCATACACTTCAATATGTTCTTTTACTAGTGGACGGAAAGCTTCACAGATTTCAATATATTTTTCTTTAGAACCACAAGTTCTTAAGATTGTATTAGAGAAGTTAGCGTGCATTCCAGATCCATTCCAATCTGTATTTCCTAATGGTTTTGGGTGGTACTCGATGTACATTCCACGACCTTCAGTTAAACGATCTAATAAATATCTAGATACCCAGATTTCATCTCCTGCTTTTTTAGCTCCTTTTGCGAATAATTGGTATTCCCATTGTCCTGAGGCAACTTCTTGATTAATTCCTTCAAAGTTCAATCCAGCTTCAATACATAAATCTGCATGCTCTTCAACGAAATCACGTCCGTGTGTGTTTTTTCCACCAACTGAACAGTAGTACATTCCTTGTGGAGCTGGGTAACCACCTCTTGGGAATCCTAATGGTAAATCAGTATCAGTATCCATGATAAAGTATTCTTGTTCAAATCCGAACCAGAAATCGTTGTCATCATCCTCGATAGTTGCACGCGCATTCGATTCATGCGGTGTTCCATCAGCGTTCATAACCTCAGTCATCACTAACCATCCGTTTATACGAGACGGATCTGGATAAATAGCAACTGGCTTTAAAATACAGTCAGACGCTCCTCCAGAAGCTTGTTTTGTAGAAGAACCATCAAAAGACCAAAGGCCTAATTCTTCAACTGTTCCTTGGAAGTTTTCGTGCTCTTCAACTTTAGTTTTACTTCTTAAGTTTTGAGTTGGCTTGTAACCATCTAACCAAAGGTATTCTAATTTAATTTTTGCCATGATATCTAATTATTTATTGTAATGTTCGTCTTACAAAAATGAAATAATTTACCTTCATATCAAAAAAAAGAGGGGTAAAATTTCTAAAATGTTTGAAAAATAATTTTATCCCTAATTTTGAAAGGGTATCTTTGTTTAAAATTAAAAATAAATAGATAATATTAGTAATATGTCAAGGATAAGATTCAATGCATTACAAGAAACACTTCATAGAAGTCCTATAAAAGTGCTTCAGAACGAAAAAAGATCAACACTTTTTGGGCAAAATGTCTTTAACAAACATGCTATGCAACAGTATCTTACGCGTGCAGCGTATGAAAGTGTGATGGATGCAATTGAACATGGAACTAAAATTGATAGAAAAATTGCAGATCAAGTTGCTGTAAGTATGAAAGATTGGGCAATGTCTAAAGGAGCTACTCATTATACACATTGGTTTCAGCCACTTACGGGTGCAACGGCAGAAAAGCACGATGCCTTTTTTGAATCTATCAACGGTAGTTTAGCTATGGAGAAATTTGATGGAGAACAACTCGTTCAACAACAGCCAGATGCAGCAAGTTTTCCGCATGGAGGAATTAGAAATACTTTCGAAGCAAGAGGTTATACCGCTTGGGATCCAACTTCTCCAGCATTTATTTATGAAACGACGCTTTGTATTCCTACCATTTTTGTAGCATATACAGGAGAGGCACTGGATAATAAAACCCCCTTGTTAAGAGCCTTGCAAGCAATGGATACTCATGCAACTGCAGTTTGTAAATATTTTGATAAAAATGCAACGAAAGTAAGTGTCACTCTAGGATGGGAACAAGAATTTTTTTTAATTGATGATGCTTTGGCGCTTTCTAGACCTGATATCCAACTTACCGGCAGAACATTATTAGGACATTCTCCTGCAAAAGGGCAACAATTAGAAGATCATTATTTTGGAACAATTCCTGCAAGAGCGATGAGCTTTATGCAAGATTTAGAGCAAGAATGTATGTTGTTGGGAATACCTGTAAAAACAAGGCACAACGAAGTGGCACCGAACCAGTTTGAGGTGGCTCCAATTTTTGAAGAAGCAAATTTAGCAGTAGATCACAATTCATTGCTAATGGATGTCATGCAGAAAGTTTCTCGTAGGCATAAATTTAAGGTGTTATTTCATGAAAAACCATTTGCAGGTATCAATGGATCTAGCAAACACAACAATTGGTCACTATCCTCAAACAACGGGACAAATTTGTTGAGCCCTGGAAAAACACCAATGAAAAACTTGCAATTTTTAACCTTTTTTATCAATACAATAAAAGCGGTGCACACCTACGAAGAATTATTAAGAGCTTCCGTTGCTTCTGCTAGTAATGAATATCGGTTAGGAACAAACGAAGCGCCTCCAACAATTATGTCGGTGTTTATTGGAAGTCAGTTGACAGCTGTTTTAGATGAACTAGAAAATGTGACAAAAGGAAAGCTGTCACCTCAAGAAAAAACAGATTTAAAATTGAACATTATTGGTAAAATTCCTGAAATTTTATTAGACAACACAGATAAAAATAGAACTTCACCTTTTGCTTTTACAGGAAATAAATTTGAATTTAGAGGCGTTGGTGCTTTGGCAAATTGTGCCATACCAATGACTGTTTTAATTACTATCGTAGCAAAACAATTAAAGGAATTTAAAATAGAAGTAGATGCTTTAGTAAATGAGAAAAAACTTAAAAAAGATGAAGCTGTTTTTAATGTCTTAAGAGAATACATTAAAGACTCTAAAGCCATTCGTTTTGAGGGAGATGGGTATGGAGAAGCATGGGAAAAAGAAGCGAAAAAAAGAGGTTTAAGTAATAATAAATCAACTCCGGAAGCACTAAAAGTGAAAATTTCTGACAAGGCAATTAATTTGTTTGAAGAGATGCAAGTTATGAGTAAAATGGAGTTAGAAGCGCGGTACGACGTTGGCTTAGAATCGTATTCAAAAAAGATACAAATTGAGTGCCGTGTTTTAGGAGATATCGCAAGAAATCATGTGGTACCCACAGCAGTTATTTATCAAAACACTTTGCTAGAAAATACGAAGAATTTAAAAGAAATTTTTGGGGAAGATTATAAAAATATCGCTAAAGAACAGATCGATTTAATTATGATTATTTCGAATCATATTACTCAAATTAACGCCTTGGTTATTGAAATGGAAGGAGAAAAAACGAAAGCAAATAAATTTGAGGGTTTAAAATCTGCGGAATATTACAGTAAAAAAGTAAAACCATTTTTTGAAGAAATAAGATATCATTGTGATCAATTAGAAACGATGGTGGATGACAATTTATGGCCACTCACAAAATACAGAGAATTGCTATTTACAAAGTAACAATTAGATTTTTAGACCTGAAATATTTCTTAAACGCTGCAGGTCTTTCCTATTTTAAAACGAAGTATTTTTAGGGTAGTTTTTTTTAAAATAAATTCATTTTCTTTTTAACCAAAAGACTAAATTTGCAACTCACAATACAACAATATGAGTCAAGAAGTTTCTAAAAGATACGCACAAAGAGGTGTTTCTGCATCCAAAGAAGATGTTCATAATGCGATTAAGAATATAGACAAAGGTTTATTTCCAAAAGCATTTTGTAAAATTGTGCCAGATTATTTAACAAATGATGAAGATTATTGTTTAATAATGCACGCTGATGGCGCAGGAACAAAATCTTCTTTAGCCTATATGTATTGGAAAGAAACAGGAGATATTTCTGTTTGGAAAGGCATTGCACAAGATGCTTTAATAATGAACATTGACGATTTATTGTGTGTGGGTGCAACAGATAATATATTACTCTCCTCTACTATTGGACGAAATAAAAGCAAAATTCCTGGTGAAGTTTTATCCGCAATTATAAATGGAACAGAAGAATTAATTGAAGACTTAAAAGGTTTTGGAGTGACGATTCATTCTACGGGTGGAGAAACCGCAGATGTTGGCGATTTAGTCCGTACAATTATCGTAGATTCTACGGTAACAGCAAGAATGAAACGTACAGATGTTGTTGACAATGCAAACATTAAAGCAGGGGATGTAATTGTTGGTTTAGAATCTTTCGGACAAGCAAGTTATGAAACAGCATATAATGGTGGAATGGGGTCTAATGGACTCACTTCAGCAAGACATGATGTTTTTCATAAATATTTAGCAGAAAAATATCCAGAAAGTTTTGATGCTGCTGTTCCTGAAGATTTAGTCTATTCTGGAAACACAAAACTGACTGACAAAGTAGAAGATTCTCCTATTGATGCAGGGAAGTTGGTGTTATCGCCAACAAGAACCTATGCACCAATTATTAAAGAAATACTATCAAAATTTAATTCAGAGACTGTACATGGAATGATTCATTGTTCCGGTGGAGCACAAACAAAAATCTTACACTTTGTAGATAACTTACATATTGTAAAAGATAATATGTTTGAAGTTCCACCATTATTTAAACTAATACAAGAACAATCCAAAACGGATTGGAAAGAAATGTACCAAGTATTTAATTGTGGACATCGAATGGAAATTTACGTTTCTCCAGAAATAGCAGAGGATATTATAACGATCTCAAAATCGTTTAATGTTGCTGCTAAAATTGTGGGTAGGGTAGAAGCTTCACCAACAAAAAAACTGACAATTAAAAGTGAGTTTGGAGTTTTTGAGTATTAAAATAAAATTATCGTCAGTTTTAATAGCTCTGTATCTGAAACAACTTTAAATAATACTCCGTTTATAGCATTATGAGAAAGTTTTAGTTCTCATAATCGAGACAGATGTTCGATCATGTTTTACCAACTTCTATTTAAAGAAGTATTTTTTTTGCTTCCTTATAGTATTCACTATTGGTTTTTTTAAAATTTAGGAAAAAGCTACTTTATTCGCATAAAAAAAAGGCTTTTGACTATTGTCTTTCTTTTTTTTTGCAAGAAAGGACAAAAAAAACAATTAGTAAAAAGTAGTAATTTCATAAAAAAAGGCTGCTTTCTTCAAATAAACCTATAAAAATTGTAAATTCGCAATCCAAGAAAAGAGTCACAAATGTTAGATAAATTAAGAATTGTAAAGCAACGTTATGATGAGGTTTCTGATTTAATTATTCAGCCAGAAATCATTATGGATCAGAAGCGTTATGCGCAATTAATGAAAGAATATAAGGATTTAGGAAGTGTTGTTAAAAAAGGAGATGAATATCAGATTTTAATAAACAACATTGAAGAAGCCAAAGAAATTCTTGCCGATGGCTCTGATGCAGAGATGAACGAAATGGCGAAGCTAGAAATAGACGAAGCCAATGTTCGAATCCCTCAATTAGAAGAAGACATAAAATTCTTACTAATACCCAAAGACCCAGAAGATTCTAAAAATGCAGTCGTAGAATTACGTGCTGGAGCTGGTGGAGATGAAGCGAGTATTTTTGCTGGAGATTTGTTTAGAATGTATTCTAAATATTGTGAAAGTAAGGGTTGGAAAGTTGCTACGGTCGACTATTCAGAGGGAACCAATGGTGGTTTTAAAGAAATTCAGTTTGAAGTTTCTGGTAATGACGTTTATGGAATTTTAAAGTTTGAAGCGGGTGTACATCGCGTACAAAGAGTTCCACAAACAGAAACACAAGGGCGTGTGCATACCTCTGCAGCCACCTGTATGGTGTTTCCTGAAGCAGAAGAATTTGATGTTGAAATTAATCCAAAAGAAGTTCGAATAGATTTTTTCTGTTCTTCAGGTCCTGGAGGTCAATCTGTAAATACAACTTATTCTGCAGTTCGTTTAACACACATTCCTACTGGTTTGGTAGCGCAGTGTCAAGATCAAAAATCACAACATAAGAATAAAGAGAAAGCATTTAAAGTATTGCGTTCTCGTCTATATGACATGGAGTTGGCTAAGAAAAATGCTGAAGATGCTCTGAAACGTGGATCGATGGTTTCTTCTGGAGATAGAAGTGCAAAGATTAGAACGTATAATTATGCACAAGGGCGTGTTACTGATCATCGTATTGGCTTGTCATTATATGATTTACCAAACATTTTGAATGGTGATATCCAAAAAATTATCGACGAATTAATGTTGGCTGAAAATACGGAAAAGTTAAAGAGTTTGAATGATGGAATTTAGTCTTCATATTTTATAAATAGTAAAGCCTCAATTTTCTTGAGGCTTTTTTTTAATCATTATGTCCCGTCCTGAAATAGCGATACACTAAAACTATAGTGTAATGAAAAGATCAGAAAATTCAGGGTATGTAAAGCGTACCCAAAAAGATTACTCACTTTCTTTTAAGTTAGAAGTAGTCCAA
>Ga0115569_10003364_pt1 | contig 11857 bp, 7 predicted proteins | sample COGITO_mtgs_1205_2_FD_87295 | JGI IMG/M metagenome (GOLD analysis project Ga0115569, IMG submission 87295) | Pelagic marine microbial communities from North Sea - COGITO_mtgs_120503 | ecosystem: Environmental > Aquatic > Marine > Epipelagic | place: Germany:Helgoland, sampling site Kabeltonne...
ACCCCTTCATCCACATAGGGAAATTCCAAGCCGTTGTTCTCAACACGCGTGCCGACAAAATTCGGACCTGCATGACAACGCACACAGCGCCCACGACCATTAAACAGCTGCTGGCCTAGCAACTCTTGCGGGGTAAAATCGGCAAAGTCATTCGCCTCACCGAGGTCATAGCGACTTTGGGTACTCACGATCGAACGTACAAACTGGGCGAGCGCACGCGCAATGCGCTCACTAGTCACTACGGGGTCTCCAAATGCATCGATAAACAACTCTTCATAATAAGCATACTCCGCGACGCGCTCAAGCATCGCCTCAAGCGTCAGCCCCATCTCGACTGCATTCTGAATCGGCTCCAACACCTGGTCTTCCAAGCTGTCCGCGCGCTCATCCCAGAAAAAATGCCCCCTGCCATAAAACTGTGAATTCGTCAGTCCCATAGAATTGCGCCCCGTCAGTTCACCTGCGAATCCCTGACTAAACTGGGCAGGATCGCTAAAGCCATTTTGTTGCTGATGACAAGACGCGCAGGACACGCTGTAGTTTGCTGATAATTTTTTATCATAAAAAAGTACTCGTCCAAGCAATACCCCGTCATTGCTCACAGCGTTGCCAGGCGGCGTATTGTCACTGGCAAGCACTTCAGCTGAGGCGAGATGCTCAGGCCACAGCACGTTCTCGTAATCATCAGGTATTTCCAGCAAATTGAGCACGTTGTCCTTGGAGTCATCCTCAACGACTCGAAAAAAGCGTTGTGCTGGCACGCTCTGGCCCTGCTCTGCGACAACACTGACTTGTGCCTGCCCGTTAACCAAACCGACAGCAGTCAGCGCCTGCCATTGCTGCAGGTCAGTCGAGCTGTCCACACGACCATGGGCAAAGGCCTCCGACGGCAGATCGATAGCCAATTCTACATGCCCCTCATTAATCACTAAGTTTAAACCCGATGCCGATAGCAGCGCGAACGAGACGACCATCAGCGGGGCGATTACAAATGCAGGGTTAAGCGGTGGCATATGTATGAGTATCGAAGAGTAATCGAACAAGTTGCAAAAAATGCCACAGAACTGCCTAAGCAGTCCTGCAACTGGTGATGGCTATTTGGGATACGTCGACCAGCTTGCCTCAGCGTTCGAGACACGCCGGACACCTGATCATTCTTGCTAGCCATGGCGTTGCAGTTTACAGCAACAGGCAATATCTGACGCATCATCCCCAATGATCCGAACACGGACTCTCTGGCGAAATCCAACCACAACCCGAGCTACTGGCCAAGCGCGGCACCACTACTTACATCCTGAGCCTCGAGACTGTCTCGCTTAGTATCGCGACATCCCTGCGAAACCCCGTTTCGGCCGAGTATTCCTCCGTTCAAAACGAGCGACGACCTTCAATAATCGCCCCGAATAAACAACTCAACTCACAGCAGAAGAACACGATCGTATTCAGAATTACACCAGGACATGCGGACTCTATTTTTGGTTTTTTTCCGAATCCTTAGCGCCAGCACGTTAAGTCGTATGCTGCTACAAACGGATACTCAAACGAACCGCGGATCGCTCAATACTGTTGAGGGAATCCCAGTGCTTCAAATTCGCCACCTGTGTGCTCAATATCCAGGATGCCAACCTTGCCAGGCAAAGTGGTAAATGACGCCTTCCGCATCCGTGTAGAAAGAGCGGGTATAGGTATTGGTGGTGGTCGACTCGGGAATATAAGTGGTAGTAGTGACCTGATTGCCACTGGTATTTGCATGCCCATAACAGGGACTGTGACCACAAGGGGTGTTTACCTGACAATGGGGCATCGAATGCGGAGCGTCATGCAAGTTGGCCTGGGTATGAGTACTGCGGTTGGTCTGATGCGTGGTGGTGGTCGTCACCGTGGCGGGTGTAGTTTGCGTGGTGCTGAAGTCCCAAGTCAGTAACTTGCCGCCCTCCCCGTTTTCGATCTCGCTATCTGGCGCGCCCCAGGTCGCAACGACAGTTGAATAATGTTGCCCCACATAAGCCTGCATCCGCTGGTCGACGCTGACGCAGCCAAGCTGCAATAAAGAACTCAACAACAGGACAATGAGCAAAGGTCGGTTTTTCATGGGTTGTTTTTTAGGTCTGTTCCGGTAGGGATAACAGTGAAACTTATTGCTGATTTAATCTGAATGCGTGCAATGTTCAACGTTGAAATAGGCGCCACCGCTGAGCTTCAGGCATCAACGCCTCAGGCCCCTGAGGTTAGAGCACTGCCCGTCCCCTCAAGCGTCGAGGCCTTTAATCGAGTGGCGGGTATGCCGTTTGCCGCAACATCGCAATGTGATTATTATGGGGGGCACCCGACACCTAGAGCATCAACCAAATTCTGGAACAAAGAAGCCAACGAACCTATAATTGAAACAGTCGAGCAAAGCCCTTGGTTGGACAACCTCGGCTCACCGGTGAAAGGTCCCCAATATGGCGCGTTCGGTCATGTGTTGATGGGACTACAAGATCGTTGGAACATCGGCGGTTGTACGTTCCCTCCCCAACAGGCAACCGAATGGACGACGCCTGTGGCATCTGCCGGCGGCATGTACACTTGGTCAGTTCCACGCGCTGGATCGACCATGCTGAAGGGGCCATTTAAGCTTCTCCTCGAGATAAATAAGGCAGTCGAAGCCCTAGGTAAATAATCTATGTTTAGGATTGGCAGCGGCTCTTAGAAATTTAGCGTTTTTTAAGAGCTGCATCATCGGTCAAAAAACGACCATCACTGCCGACGGTGGATTCCTAAAAAAACCCTCGACATCTGACAAGCCGCGAACAACTAGAATGAACTTGGGTCCCTGCTAGGTGGACTCACCGATTGCATTGACCGCACTGATGCTGCGTGGGGCATTCCTCGCCTCCCCGCGCGCCCGACAAACGACCATGCCTCGCACCCAGATAAATCCTCCCACCGAAGAGCTTGTACACCGAGGCCTGCAATCCTCTGCGGCACTCTCATGGGCAAGTAGCGAGCAAATCCTTGCGCTCGCGGCAAGGTCCGAACAGCGCAAGTTAGAGAGCGACACCTTGCTCATCAACGATGGCGAGCAGGCGGAAGAACTGTTTATCCTGCTATCGGGTGAACTTGAAGTGATCAAAACCACTGAACAAGGCGAAGAAGTCGTGCTAAATCGCTGCTGCGCATTAGGCGACTGCGTCGGAGAAGATGCCTCACTCAGCTCGAACCGAATACGCTCTGCAACCGTTCGGGTGGCCGCTCCGAGCATCGTTGCTGTATTAAGCTATAAGCACATCCAACAAATCGCAAGTAACCGTGAATTCACTCACGCGAACCAACCCCTTGCCCAACGCCATCAACGCCATAACACCCTGGTTGGGATATCCCCGCTCTACAGAAGACTCGCCGCAGTCGGCCCCATACTTGATTGCAGCACGGAAACGTTCTATTCAGACGGTGAATACGTATTCAAGCAAGACAGCCCCTCTGATCGCACCTACTTCGTAATTTCCGGCCGCGCCGAAATTCGAAAAGAAAAAGACGGGCAATTGCAATCCTTGGGCGAACTCGGCCCCGGACAAGTCTTCGGCGAACTAGGAGTGGTTCAAGGCAAAGCTCGCGCGGCTTCGGTCCTCGCCAAGGGCGAACTGCACACGCTGGCAATCGATGCTGCGCAACTGCTCAAGATGACGGGGCAATCCGATGAAGCCGCCGATCACCTGAGCTTACTGCGGCAAATTTACGCCAACAACGACGGTGGCAAAGTGCTGCAATTCGATGAATCCATTGATGGACAACCCGTCATCGTCACTTCCTTTCAGGACGCCAACAGCCCCCCTGTGGTTGTACAATATGCGCTGAACTCGGTGGTCATTAAGGTTCAGCAAGACAGGCCCCAGACAACAGCACAGTCGATCCATTTTTCGGACCCAAGGCGCGGGATCAAACGCCGCTTGCAAATAATCGATTCAAAAGTCATCGGTGCAAGCCTCATCGGCCCCTCGGACGAGACGGGGCAAATCATCAGCGCAATCCGCGATGGCCATGTGCTGTTAGAGCAGCAACGCGCGAGTTTTCAAACAACTGGCTTGATCTTTGATCCTGCCCACAACCCCGATCTCGCGTGCTTCTGCATGCGCTTAACCTACAGTGCGCTTGGCCGGGAAATTGAGAACGGCTGCGATAGTGTCGAGGCGCTGAGGCGACGCACAGGCGCATCCACAGTGTGCGGTGATTGCCGCGGCTGCCTCAGAGCCCTCGTCGGAGAGATTGCACTCAACGCGGCTGAAATGCATCAACGCACTGAGATCGCGCCGGCCGTCTTCCGCATTCGGTTCAGGACAACATCCGGCAGCCAATTGAACCCCTCGATCGCCGGGCAGCACATTATAGTGGAAGGCGAAATCAATGGTGTCAAAGTCCGCAGGCCGTATACACTCACCAATGCCGCAGGGGAAACCGCATGGCGCGAAATCACCATTCGGCGCGAAGCGTTTGGACTGTTCTCTCGCTGGTTGTGTGATGTCCCACAGCTTCAAGCCAACCTACAGATCACCCCTGCCATCGGCAATTTCGTTGCTGACCTGAGAGCCACCACCCCGATTCTGATGGTCGTCGCGGGAATTGGCGTCACGCCCGCAATCGCCTTGGCTCGTACCCGTGCAGCGATGCAGAACGGCCCCCAAGTGATCATTGATCATTCGGCTCCGACCGAAGCACGACTCATCGCGCAACCAGAACTACTAGGGCTCGCCCAACAAACCGAGGGACTGAGCTATACCGCAAGACGTACCGCTGCTGGCGAACGACTCACCAAAACTGCAATTACCAAGCTGCACAAGGCATATCCAGACGCCAGATGGATGATCTGTGGACCTGAAAAGTTCCAGCAATACGTCCACTCCAGCGCCATCAAATGCGGCGCGCGGCCCGAACGAGTACAATTCGAGCGCTTTGGCCCACGCCATGCCGATATTGCCAACAGGCTCACGCCTGACTTCTTCAGCCTTGCCGTTGGCATTGCGACCACCCTGGTGACTTTAATCGGGCTCTACATCCCATTTGGTACTCAGGCCTTTTATGAGTGGCAAGCCAGCAGCGCCGGTCGCTGGTGGAGCGGCGCTGCCTTTATCTGCTTTTTAGCCTATCAGTGGTGGCTACCTATTTATCGCTGGAGTAGCGCTGCCGATCATGTCGATTCGCTGCGCAAACAGCACCGACGAGTAGGTGCATTCATGCCCCTGCTGTTGCTCTTACATACGCAATCCTTTGGCGCCGGCATGCTCACTGTGCTCTCCGCGGCGGTCCTGCTAAATACAATTGTCGGAGTCGCCGATCGCTCAATTGTCCGCGACAAACAGCGTCAGGTGATCTATTTTCGCCTATGGTTGTTTCCACACATCCTACTCTCTTTTTTAATCACCGGATTAGCCCTGTACCACGTCTGGCTTATCCTCGCGCACGGAGGTCCCTAACATGAGTTTAAATCCAATACTCCGCAAACGCAGGGGCGTAATTCTCTTGGCCCTCACTGTAACCTTGGTGTGCCTATTCTCGCTCGCTCTACCGCACAATGAACGCTGGCTCAGCCCAGGAGGCAGCAATGATTGTCACCCAACACTTGCCTGCGTCGAGTGCCACCAACCCGCGGCAGGCACCACACGCCAACAAATTCAAGCCAATGTCAAACACTGGCTAGGCCAAAGAAAGACTGGAGCCGACCTACACACCGCCACCATCGGCAATGAGGACTGCCTCGCCTGTCATCAATCTGCCAACGACGTCCACCCAACGCACCGCTTTCTCGAACCACGGTTCGCAGCGGCACGGGCCGCGATTGAGCCTCAGAACTGCCGCGGCTGCCACTCCGAACACTCCGGCAAGCTGGTCGAAGTCAACGGCAACTATTGCCTGCACTGCCACCATACCCTGCAAATTATCGACGATCCCGTGACCCCCAGCCACGCCAGCTTGATCCAAACACAACGCTTCGAGACCTGCCTACAATGCCATGATTATCACGGCAATCACCAGCACCAAGCACCGCACAAACTGACCGATGCACAGCCATTGAAACGCATCCAAGCATACCTCGATGGTGAAGACATTGAGGTGTACGGTGCAATACGCAGCCCGTACCTGCAAACTAGACAATCTGCGCAATGAAGATCACTTGGAAATTAATCACCGCCTTAATCTTAATTCTGGTCATCGTTTGGTCGTATGTCAGTGCGCCCCCACCGTTGCCAGAGGCATCCGATTCGTCCGCCTCAGCCACCATTGCGATCGAAGATGTGCTGCAAATTGTGGCGGCAGAAAATGACATCGCGCGCACACTGTACACCGCCTCAATTGTCGGTGCAGGCCAAGCGGTCGGCTTGCGTTTTGCAGAAAACTGGAAGCAAGCCGACATTCAGGCAGGTCCCCTGCCCGCACTATTTTTGAGAGAGGCAGCAACCAGTATCGAACGCAGCCCGATACCGCTGGGGCTGTTCCTCGGCTCCGACTACCCGATTAGCCCATCCAATGCTTTCGCTGGACGCCAAGCGACCGCCTTTGAGCGCATGAAAACGGACGACCTACAGCCCAAATACTTCTTCGATGAAGACACGGGGCGGCACACCGCAATGTTTCGAGACTTGGCGTCCGTACAAGCCTGCGTCACCTGTCACAATGAACACCCTGATTCACCCAAGAAGGACTGGGTACTGAATGATCCTATGGGCGCGACCACCTGGACCTACCCCAAACAAAAGGTATCGAAAGCTGAAGCGCTGATGATCCTTACAGCAGTCAGGCAAGGCTTTAGCGATGCCTACCAAGGCTACTTAGATAAGGTGGCAACCTTCGTCCCCGCGATACCCATTGGCAGCGATTGGCCCACGGAAAAGGCCAGCTTACCCGACCTTGAAACCTTTATCGCTGAATTCGAACGACGCGCATCCGCCAGAACGCTGAAGCACTTGCTGGCCCTCGAGCCCTGAGCCCAAGGCAACTTACCGCCACACATCGGGCGTTGGAAATCAAGAATACTTCTGGATCAAGGTTCAGAAGCCATTCCCAATCAATTGCGTTGAACCACCCACTGCCCCACCCCCACGATCCTTTCCCCTAGACAATTTCACTGAATGGTTGTTATAAATAGGATGTGAATCGACCAAGCTGGACAATAACTTTAGGAGCAAGCTTAGTTGCTCTGATTCTTTTTTTATCTACAAATTCCTCTAACCAGGAATCTGAGCCAGCTGCTCTCACTGAGGCTGCCCTCCCTCTAAACGTTCAAACCTGGTGTCACAAATGGGCCACCACCGCTGACCTTCCAGATGAGCGCAAGGCGATCATTACGCAAGCGGTACAGGAGTATGATAAAGTACTTGCGTTGATGCAAACGACACCGGCGGCGGTGTTCGATTTGGCAATGAGCTTAACCGCGCACGCTGCCTTACCCACCGAGTTGCAGCCCTTTTTTCCGGTCATCTTTAGCGGGCTTGGAGATCTTGATCAACAATGGGCCACCCAACTGCGAGAGGATGGCTCTAAAAGCTGTCAGGGACATTCGATCCTTCGGCTACATCGCGAGACACTCACGGTACAAAAGGGAGAAAGAGCGATGGTACCGGTATTGAATAATGTGCCGTTGGCAGGTATTAGATTAGGCAAACATGCCGTCATTTCAACGAGTGCATCAGTACCTCTAAACGAAGAAGATCTGGCCTTTCTTGGTGCTGATCAACTCCACACACAAGATCCTGTCAACGGAGAGACAGGTAGGTCAGAGTATGCGCTTTATTTTGCAGGACAAGCACATCTGTTTGAGAGTGTGTCCACACTCAAAGCATTTGAAGCAGCTTATTCAGAGGCGTTTGCCGAAGCGGGAAAGATGCTAAATGCCTCACTGACAAACCCGTTCCCTGTGCTTGCTGGCAATATCGGCGGGAACACGGCGGGCAGCAACCAAGCGACCCCATACCAAGCAGATGAGCTCAAAGTGCTCTTTGTGCGCGTTGATTTCTCCGATTTCACGGGAGAGCCCGTCTCTAAAACCGATCTTGAGGCCACACTGGCCTCGGTGAATAGCCACATTGAAAACTTTTCTTATAATCAAGCAGGCATTACATATACGGTTTCGACCAACCTATATCAGATGCCTGAGACTGGCACGAGTTATGCGGTTAATGGGGATAATGATGGCCTCATCGAAGATGCCAGAGCCTTGGCCTCAGCAGATTTCACCCTGGGTAATTATGATGTCGTGGCGGTATTCTTTCCTGATCTATCGGAGGTAAGCAATTCACAAATTACCTACGGTGGACTGGCGAGCATCGGCGGCGCCAACCACTGGATCAACGGCGTTAATAGTGCCCCGTTGTTGACGCATGAATTTGGCCACAACTATGGGCTCTACCATGCAAATTACCAACACCCGGAGAATGAATTAGCCGGAGAGTACCAAGCTGGTATCCTTGAATACGGCGATATCTTTGATGAAATGGGAAAGGGTTCGTCACCAGAAGGGCATTTCAGCCATTTGGCCAAAAATCACTTGGATTGGCTTCCTGATTCAAAAGTGGCTGAAGCGAACAGCGATGAGACCTTTACCATTTATCGCTTCGATGATGCTAATGCGCTTGCGAATGACACACTGGCCTTGAAGGTGCCAATGAGTGGCGAGACTTATTACTGGATCGGATACCGCCAGTTGTACACCTCATCTGAGTACAACCTCTCCAACGCAGCCTATGTCGTGGCCGATAATCTGGCAGAATCCAGAGAAACGACCTTAATCGACATGACACCGGATTCTCAAGTGACAGAGGTGTTGGATCGTAAAGATGCTGGTCTGCCAGTCGGCAGCTCGTTCTATGATTCCACGGCGGGAGTCAGATTGACTGCACTCAGCAGTGGCGGCACCGATCCGAACCAGTGGATTCAGGTTCAAGTTGAATTCGACCCGCGAATTCGCATCGTGTCCGACTCAATCGAAATCGACGAGCAGGCAGGTTCCGCGAGAGTGCAAGTGGCACGAACCTACAGTACCAGCGGTGCCGTAAGTGTGGATTATAGCAGCAGCGCAGGCACAGCGACTGCAGAGAGTGACTATTACTCCGTATCTGGCCAGCTGCAATGGGCTGATGGCGACAGTACTGTCAAAACGATTTCGATTCCCATACGTCCAGACAACACGCCTGAGAACCGCGAGACCTTCACACTGTCGCTATCAAATATTTCCGGTGGAGTCCTCGATACCGGTGCCAATGCAGCCACCATCACCATTCTCGATCCAGGTCAGCGCTATATGTCCTTTGCCCCGAGCTTCTTCAACAGTACCGTGCGTGCGATCCAGCCACTATCCAACGGTCAGGTCGTTATCGGTGGAATTATTAATTCCATGGACGGCGTTACCCTCAACAACATTGCCAGGTTGAACGCCGATGGAACCCTGGATACCAGCTTTAATACTGATGGCTCCGGCTTCAATGACTCGGTGCGAGCAATCGTTCAACAAGCCGATGGATCGCTTCTAGTGGGCGGAGATTTCACCAGTTATAATGGTAACAGTTGCAACCGGATTGTGCGTGTATCGGCAGACGGAGCACTCGACACTGCCTTTCTCACTGAGATTGGGTCAGCTGCCGATAATTCCGTATATACAATCGGCGAGGAGACCGACGGCAGCATTTTAGTCGGCGGCCAATTTGAGACTTTTAATGGAGAGGCAGTCGAAGGGCTCATCCGCCTCACCTCATCAGGCGCAAAAAACACGGAGAATGCGCTGAGCCTGCCTTTCGAATCCACTTGGGACTCGAGTATCCATCATCTTCAATTGGAACCAGACGGCAAAATAATAACAGTCGGTTCCTTTTACATTCCGCCTATTAGCGGCAGCGGCATTCGCTCGGGGATTGCACGGTTGAATATAGATGGCACGCGAGACACAAGCTTCGATCCCGATGCGGGGTTTCATACGGCGGGTGTAACCAACACCCTAAATACTGCATATACCATTGCACGTCAGCCAGATGGAAAGTACTTAGTCGGCGGATCCTTCTCAGCCTACGATGAAACCAACGTTGATATGGTGATAAGAATATTGAATAACGGCGCCATTGATACATCCTTCGAACCAGACTCATATGACGAAACAGTATGGGCAATTCGCCGACAAGTTGGCGATCGGGTACTCACGGGAGGTCGATTTTCGAGCCCCGAGTCACACTTGGCCCGACTCGATACCTCTGGCACAACAGATCCTCTCTTCACACCGTTCGGTGGCCCGAGCGGCCCAGTTTATTCATTTGCCAAGGATGATGATGGCGCACTTTTTATCGGAGGTAATTTCTTTAGCTATGAAGGCGCAACGAGTCGCCCGCTGGTTAAAGTGGCCTCTGGAGAAGCTTCCTATGAGGTTTGGATTGAGGACTATTTTTCGTCCACTGAAATATCCGCGGGTGCTTCCGCGGTTTCCGCAGACCCAGACAACGATGGATTGGTGAACCTAGCTGAATACGCAATGGGGACGAATCCGACCCTCTTTGATGCGGACACTATTTTTGGCGTTGCCGAAGGTGGTATTACTTTACAGAGCGTGGGCGACGACACTTACCTTCAGATCACGCTGAACAAATCGAGCGACGTTCCCGGCGCATGGTACGCAGCGCAGTTTGGCAATGACTTGAGTAATCTGCTGCCATCGACGCCTAGCCTTCAATCCAATTCGATCTATCAGGTCGTCGAAGACTCCCCGATAACATACACAGTTAGGGATCATACGCCGATCAGCAGTGCGACAAAACGATTTGCACGCGTGAAACTGGTATTGCCAGAATAGTAGGGAAAGGAGGTTAGGCGTGACGACCATAAGTCGTACCAAAGCTTGGTGCGGGTGGAGGGAGTCGAACCCTCGTCTCAACCTTGGGAAGGTCACATAATAGCCGTTATACGACACCCGCAATTCACTTAATAATAGGTAATGAGCAATCGTATCACCTCGTCAACAACAACTCACAACAAACAACCCTGACCCTTTGCACCAAAAAAGATGCCCCTTGCGACTGTAATATGAATGCCCACGCTGGCGCGTCCGTGCGGTTCGTCAGGATTGGCGATTCGGTTTACGAATTACGGGCGGGTTGGCAGTTCGAGCGGCGACTGCCGTCACAACAGATGAAGGCATAGCGCCCGAACAGATCGCCCTCGGCTAGCTGATGGCGGGGCACTGCGAACAGTTCCACCGGCCCGTAACCCTGCAAATAGTCACACATTCAAAGCGGCTCCAGAGATCGGGCCGCTGTCAGCATACAAGTCGTTTTGTAACCTTTCATCCAGGCTTCGCGCCCGCTGCCTCACAAGGACTCGAATTAACAATCGCCCGCTCATTTGCCTAAACCAGTAACAGACAAGTCAACTCAGGGACTTCAGATTCGCGCCGCTCAAAAACCCTTGAAAAACGCGCAGAATCCAGACCAAATCGAGCACCCTCAACTCATCAGCAAGCACAAGTCATCATTGCTCCCAAAACATATGCGCCTCTCCGAATACGACACACAGCAAGCACATCTGGGGCGACTCCTTAAAGCATCGAGAACTATGGACCTGTTTGCGAAAATCGCGCTCGCAGGGCCCTCCACCCAGAGCCCAATCGGCAGAGTCTATTGACACAGCACAGCGCTACACCGCCTCATAAATACCCATTAACAGCTCACTCATCTCCTTGCCAGCCGGCAGGTCGTCGCCCTATGCTCTCCCTTTACTACGATCCAATCTATACCGAAGGGCTGGACCCCAGCGTCCGTTTCCCACGTGAGCGCTATCGCCTGCTGGCTGAGCGACTGCAACACCACCCAGATCTACACATAAAGCGCCCGCGCGCCGCCAGCCGTGA
>Ga0115569_10003373_pt1 | contig 11838 bp, 8 predicted proteins | sample COGITO_mtgs_1205_2_FD_87295 | JGI IMG/M metagenome (GOLD analysis project Ga0115569, IMG submission 87295) | Pelagic marine microbial communities from North Sea - COGITO_mtgs_120503 | ecosystem: Environmental > Aquatic > Marine > Epipelagic | place: Germany:Helgoland, sampling site Kabeltonne...
TCCTCTTCATAACCTCGACCACCTGTTCGTCGTGCGCGCGTTACCTTCGCGTGTCTTCGAGCGGTGAAAACTGCGTGACTTTGTTTTGTTTAAAGGTGTGGAGTTCGTTGTGTCTGCCGATTTATATTAAGAGGGATTTCCGATTGGACTTGTCCGTGGGGCAATTTTTCATCAAGGAAAAGTCGTTAGAATTTTCGCATAAACTGATTCGCGCTTTCACGCATCTCTCTTTCCCCTTCCCTTTTGACGTTTACTCACTCGTAGTAAATAAAGAGAGAGAGAGAGCGTTGTATCTATTATTACTCTCATATATATATATACACATAACTTTCACGAGACAAGCGCAAGCGTACGCGAAAGTAAAATTGGATTACGAGAGAATTCAAAAAGGGGGACGACTTGACGGACGTTTTACTCATCATCCAACTGTTAACTTTCGTCCAACAACATCATGGAGTTTACGAAAAAGTTCCACCAGTTTGGATCGTTCGCGTCGAACATCGTCAACAACACGAAGAACGTCCAAATGCCGAACAATCCCGGGCAAGTCTTTTGCATCGGCGCCGGTTTATTAGGCACCGTGGTTATTAAAGTCACCAAGAAGAAGAAGACGACTTTTGTCCATCCACACGAGGAATACGAACACGCTTTAGAGCGAGTGAAATCAGCAGAGAGTCGAATCGAAGCGGTGTCTTCGCTTTTGAGAGAGATGACGAGTGAGTGCAAGGAGACGAAAGAGGAGTTATCGATGGTGGTCTCGCAGAAAAACGCCATCGAAAGGATGTTGGAAGAATTAGAGAAGGCGAAAGAGCAAGCGGAGAGAGCGTCGAGAGACTTGCAAAAAAGCGTGAATGTGCTGACGAGCGAATTGGAAACGAACAAAGAACGACACGTAGAGAAGGTGAAGCAGTGGAGAAACGAGATTGTGAGCTATCGCGAGAAGACGCAAGAAAATTTCTTGGCGGAGATTGTCGGACTCGTGAGCGATATGGACAACGATATTCAAATCGAAGTGGTTCCGCATTCCGCGTTGTTACCGCACGAAAGAGCCGAAGTGCACTTGAAAGAAGGCGAGAGAGAGTGGGAACACAATCCACGATTTGCATTGGAAGATAGCGCGAGATTGAGTGTCTTGGCGAATTGTGGGAAAAGCGCCAAGGATATGAAACAAGTGAAAGCAGAGAAGATTCTCTCGCACGCGACTCAAAAAGTAGAGTCGCCGGCGCACGTGAAGAAAGTCGCGACGCCGACGAGAAAAGCGTTTGCGAGAATTACAAACAATCAAGTGACGAAAAACATTACCGAAAAGATTATCACGAAGACGACGTCGATGAAACCGAAGCCGCCACCTACGAAGAAGGGCATGTTGTCTTCTTCGCCGGATGCGAAAATATCCAACAAAGAGTTTGGCGAGATGCTTTATTTCGATTTCGAAAACAACAACGCGGACAACAAGGCGACCGTTGGAAAGTTAGCCGGTGCCAAAGCTAAGTTCATGGCTAAATGGAACTCTTCCAAAGCCGGGGCCGTTGCGGAAACAGCTTTTGGGGTGTCTGATGTCAAGCGCGCGTTCAAAATTAACGGCCAGTTTGAAGAAATCGAATACGTTTCACCTCGACGAACCGATCTATCGATTGTTCGATAAAAATATACAAAAAGTACTACTATGAACGTTTATTTAAAAATGATATGGTTTCTCTCTCTGTGTTCCCATTAAAAAGTGTGTTCTACGTATTTACATGTAATGAATCTCTCTGTTGTTTGATCTTTCAATTGGTCGTCTTTTGCTTCTTCGACGCTTTCTCGTCGTTCACTTCCGCCTCTTTCTCGATGAGATTGATCAAAGTCTCCACGCGTCGTCCCAACTCTTTTGGAGTTCTGGACTTGATGAACCAATCGAATCTAAATTGCCAGTGTTGTCTGATTTGCGCCTTCAACTCTTCCCAGTTCCCGAAGCCAACCTCCGTGATCGAGCACAGAAGGAATCGATCTTCTTCCTCGGTGTACGATTTCACTTTGTTCGGGCCGTAGACCACCTTCAACTCACGCCACGGGTTCTTGTAAAGCGAGAGTTTCTTCTTCACCGCCTTCAACATGTCTTCTTGTCGTTGAATCTTCAATTCACCTTTTTTGATGTTACCTTCAATTCTCTTCCAATCGGAAATCTCCGTGCAGCGCTCCCAAAATACCTTCGCGTACTCTTTAACCTCGCTTAATGTCTTACCTTCCATGTCCAACGCAATCGCGTCCAAATTTTTTCGGCCGTGCAACTCGCACGCTTTGCAGAAGAGTTGAAAGTCTCTTCTGTTCCAGTCCGTGAAACCTTCAGCGAGAAGTTTATTGTACTCCTCCTGTTCTTCTGGCGTGAGTGCTGGAGGAGCGTTCGGGTCGTCCGGTTCTTCCACCTCTTCTCCGTCCGCGCCAGTCGTTCTCGGTCTGTTTTGTTTCTTCTCCCACTCGTACGTCTTGCGCTTGACATCCTTGTCGTAAAACGCTTGAATTTTCTTGACTTGGAAGAATTGAAAATCGTTCATTTGTTGCAAACGCGCGATTCTCGGGCCAGACTTTCCGCTCGGACGTCCACCTTGGTTCATTTGGTCTTTATAGTACTGGTTTTCGCTGTAATTTTTCTTTCTTTCCCGCTTCGGTGGATCGATCCAGTTCGAGGAAATGATGGCTTTGACGTCGATGCCTTCCGGAAGCTTTTTCGCCTCTTCCTTTGCCTCTTGCTCTTCGAATTCGTACAAAGAAGCGTCCGCGTTCATGGAGAACTTCAACGCTTTGTCCGTGAAACCTGACATTTTCTCATTCAACTGTTTCGTCGCTTCCTCACCCTTGGCAATAATCGCGTCGACGTCTTCGGCAGTCAAGTCGGTCACTGCCGTGGAATCAAAAATGTTCTCGGCGCCGTATCGAACCATGTTCGCTAAATCATCCTTATTGACGGATTTCGCGTTCTGCTGCAAACGACCTTGCTGAATGACTAAAGCGTCCAAGGCTAACTTTTTGTACGCCTTCTCGATGACTTTTTCTTCGACGGAATTATCGGTACAGAAACGAAAGACGGAAACTTCCTTCTTCTGACCGATGCGATGCGCTCTGTCCATGGCCTGTAAATCCATCTGCGGGTTCCAATCGGAATCGTATAAGATGACGGTATCCGCGGTAGCTAAGTTAATACCCAAGCCACCAGCTCGGGTGGACAAAAGAAACACAAACTTTTCCGTGCCCGGTCTGTTGTACTCTTCGATGGAGTCTTCGCGAATTTGACCATCCGTGTTACCGTCGATTCTGCAATACTGATAACCGCGATACATCAAGTAATCTTCCAAAACGTCCAACAAACGCGTCATCTGGGAGAAAATCAACACTCTAGAACCGCGCTGTTGAAGCTTCGGGAGCAATTTATCGAGCAAAATCAATTTACCCGAGGTTGTGACGAGATGTTCGCCAGTCATGAACGGCGGTCCCGGCTCCGCGCCTTCGAACAGGTACGGATGGTTGCAGCACTTTCTCAATTGCATGACCATGTTCAATAATCTCGCGCGATCCGAGCCAGAATTCACGACGTCGATGTCTTTTTGCAAGATGCGTTTATAAATTTGCTTTTGTAAATCGGACATGCCAATCTTCAAAATCGTCTCTTTTTTCGGCGGTAAAGATTTCTCAACCTCCGCTTTCAAACGTCTCAACAAGAACGGTCGCAAAACTTTATGCAACTGCTGAACAACATCGACGGATCCACCGTCTTCGTCTTCGACGTTCGCAAAAAAGTCATCGAAATCTCCCGCGACGGCGAAAACTTCCGGCAACAAAAAGTTCAAAAGCGCCCAAAGTTCGTGCAAGTTGTTTTGCAACGGCGTACCCGTGATCAACATGCGGTTATTGCACGAAAGCATGCGCAGTGTCACCGCTAACCTGGACTTTTCGTTCTTCAAACGGTGCGCTTCGTCGATGACGATGTAACGCCAGTGGAATTTCTTCAAAGCTGACTTTTCTTTGATGACCATTTCGTACGACGTGACACAAACGTCAAACCCGCCTGGACGCATCGAGTCTCTTTTTTGCTCTTCGCGAGCCTCTTGGTTACCGTGAAATTTAAACACTCTCAAAACCGGACACCATCTCTTGAACTCGTTCATCCAGTTACCAAGCGTAGACTTCGGAACGACGACTAAATGCGGACCCGTGATGCCGCGATATTCGTGCAAATACCCCAAAAGTGAAATCGTTTGAAGCGTCTTCCCCAAACCCATCTCGTCGGCTAAAATACCGTTGATGCCTTGGTCAAAGAGCTTGATCATCCAGTTCAAACCTTCAATTTGGTATTGTCTCATCGTGCCAAACTTAATGCACGACGGTTGCACTGTCAATCTCGTTCCGTGAAAGTGGTCTTCGTTTTCAACCATTTCTTTATCCTCCTCGTCTTCGTCGATGGTTTCCTTTCTCGCTTTCTTCCCTTTCTTTTGCGACGCCGCGTGAGCCTTCGACCCGGCGAGAAAGTGCGCAAACACCTCCGTTTCCGCCAAGAGCATTTTATACTTCGAACTCTTGTTCCCTTCCTTTGCGACTTTATCGTTTTGTTCTCTTCGCACGCGTTCGAGTTCGTCGAGCTGTTGCTTCTTCAAGTCTCGCAAACGCGCCTTCTCCGCTTTCGCGGCGGCGAGCTTCGACGGGGACATGATTTCACCATCTTTGCCCTATATATGCGTGGAAGAAGAAGAAGAAGAAAAAAGAAGAGATGAACGGATGTTTCGTGGTTAGTTCAATGATCGCAGTACGTCGTTTGCGACTTTTTGCGAAATATTTTTTCTCGCTCGAAAGGTTTTCTTTGTTGTTGTTGTTGTTGTTGTTCGACACCTTTCGACGACGCGACACAGAGGACGATAAAAAGACCGATCTGCCGAGAAAAAATGGAACCGTCGATATATCGCCCATCATCGAAGCGTTAAAAAAGAGAGCGAAAGAAACGCTCTGCGCGATGAGAACTCGTTGTTACACTTCTCTTTCTCTTTAACGCGTTTGAACGCTCTCTCTCTCTCTCTTAAACGCGCGCGCGCTCGAAAAGCCGATCTCTCTCATCATTTCAAACCAAAAATCTCTCATCCGATGAGATGACGATACAAAAATATAGACAACATAAAACTTACCTCTTCCAAATTCTCGTCGTCGCTGTCGTAACTCTCCACGTTCGTCTCTTCGTCTTTCGTGTCGTTATCGTCGTCCGCGAACGCGATGTCGTCGTCCGACCCGGAATCGTTGTTTCCTTCTTGGTCGTCTTTCCCTCCCATGTTCGTCTTTTTTTTTTTTGAACGAGAGCTTTGAGTTCTGTGGTTTTTAGCGATGGACGTGGGTTTGCCTTAAAACTAATGTGCGAACGAGCACGACGCGAGTCTCGACGAGAAAAACGAGCAAAATTCAGGGTTGGACTTTTTGTCTCTCTCTTTGATGTAAAAAATACACGCGTTTCTCTCTCTGACAACAAACAAAAAGATATCAAACGCAAGAAGATATCCGCGCGTTTTTCATAAACGAAAATGTCATCATCATCATCTCCGAGTAAACAAAAGAAAGAGACGAAGGAAGAAGAGGCGGTGTTGAAATCGCTCTCGTCCTTGGACGCGTTCATCGACGAGGTGCACACGAGTTTGATCTCGCTCGACTTGAACGAACCTCCTTTATTTTTCGCTTTGAAAGCGCTTCAGAGACGAAGTCAGAAAGAGGACGAAGATATCGGACCAACTCACTTGCCGATACCGAAGCAGATGATCATGGAATTCGGCGTCGGCGCTGGACACACGCTGAAGAAAATCAAAGAGTTTTTCCCGGTTGGGAAAACCATCGTCGGTTTCGATTCTTTCGAAGGCCTTCCGGAAAACTGGATACCTGGGTCCTGGGGCAAAGGGGCGTTCTCTCAGGGCGGGGAGATTCCAAAAGATATTCTTGGAGAAAACGTGTCCATCGTGAAAGGTTTATTCAGCGACACCGTTCCGAAATTTTTTGATACGACCAACTTTGCAGACGTAGAGCTCTTACTTCTGCACATCGACTGCGATTTGTATCAAAGCACGAAAGAAGTTTTGGGCGAAGCACTGGCCAAGACTTTGAAAGAGAACAGATTTTTCATGTCCGCCGAAGTGCCGCTTTTCGTCGCGTTCGACGAGCTCATCGATTACCCAACCTACGAAGATCACGAGATTAAAGCTCTGTTTGAATTTCTCAAAGAAAACAAGGACTGGATCGAGTGCGTCGTGTTGGGCGCTGACGGACGAGAAGATACCGGCGAAAAGTTACGTTTTTACAAACCGGCGGAGATCTGTCCTCACAGAGTTTTGACGCTTTTCCGCCCGACGAAAAAGGCGCGGAAAGAGTGGCAAGCGAGAGAAAAAGCGAGTGCCGCCGAGGCAGAGAGTAAGAAGAACGTCTGCTCGATGAGTTGAGTTCTCTCGTTTTGTGTTCATGCGAGTGTGCCCATTGTTACTTACTATCGTACGTTCAGATTCACCTAATACTCCTGGTTTGTTTTTCTCTGCAACTCCTTTCTAAAAAAAACACCTAAAAAAAAACAAACAACACAAAAACGAACACGAGAGATGATACGATGACTATTTGACGATGATGTCCTCCGCTGAAGAAAACATCATCATCGCCCCGCCGCATCTTTTTACCAAAGAGAAAGACTTGGTTGATTTAAAAACGTTCATCTCAATCGTCTTGGAAACTCTCTCAACGAGAAATCTTAGGCAAACGCCTTTGGTATACGCGCTGGAACGGATACGAAAGTCAAAACAAAATGAGAATTTCGAAGGAAAAGATTTCGTGTGCGCGGAGTTTGGGTGCTACACGGGAGGCACGTTAGGACAGATTGTCGAGTATTTATCATCATCATCATCATCGCACACGAAAATTTACGGGTTTGATTCGTTCGAGGGCTTACCAGAAAACTGGTATAATGGCAAAGGGAAAGGGTGGTTTAATTTAAACTCCAAGGAGATTTCTGTATCAGGAGCGGTGATAATTAAAGGATGGTTTGAAGACACCGTGCCAGGATTCTTTCGCGATGCGCTCTCCGTCGGCAGTTCTGTTCTTGGCTTGGTTCATATCGATTCTGATTTGTACTCGTCCGCGAAAGTTGTTCTGAACGAACTCGGAAGATTTTTGCGAGAGAGCGCGCAGTTTCGAACCAACGCGTTTCCTCTGTATCTCGTATTTGATGAGCTCATCAACTACCCAGAATTCGAGAACCACGAAATCAAAGCTTTGTATGAATTCTTGCGAGAGACGGACGATTTTATACAGTGCGAATTGATTGGCTCCGACCAACGAGAGAAAGGTGGTAAACCGCGCTTCTATCGGAAAAATGAACCTTGCGATATGAGAGTTTTGTTCCAACTGCTTCCAAGAGCACGGTAGTTTCTCAAAATTAGATTATTTAGCGCTTTAGTTAGAATTTGTATTGTTGTAATATCCACGCTCGCACGCCATGCTTTGTATAAAATCTCTATTACCAAGTATGTTATGAAATCAGCTTCTTCTTTTTCACGCGGTCCGCTATCCTCGCCGGTTCGTCTTTTTTCGATTGAGAAAATCTTCCGATACCTTCGTCTAGATGGGCGGTACCTTTGACGACTTGCACGACGTCTTCGTCCATGAGCCGATGCTTTAGACCACAGCGCTGGCCCATGTGTTTTGCGGAATAGCCCCACACTAACGCGTACTTCAACTGTTTCGGCAACTCCGCGTGTAATTGTTCGGCGAATTGGTTCAGCGTGATCCCGCCTCTCGCTTCGGATAAAACTACCGGTTCTTCAAAATCTGGCTTCTCACCCATCTTCTTTGCGTATACGCGAACCAAACCCATCGCGTTCCATACCGATTCTAATAATCTATCGTAGCCGAGCTGTTTCGTGCACGAAATACATATCGAATCAGGCCTTCGACTCAATCTGTCCACCTCCTCAATTGTCAGCGCGTCCACTTTATTATACACGTACAGACACTTGATGTACTTTCTATTTCCTTCTAAGACGTCTATGAACTGATCAACCGTGCAGTCTTCTCTAAAAATCACTTCGCAATGGTTCAGTTTATACTCGTGTAAAACGTTCATGATTGCTTTGCGATCGATTTTGGTCAAGCCCCCTGGTACGGTATCCGAAACTTGAACGCCTCCGGATTTCTTCTTCTTGACGTATATTCGCGGCGGCGTTTGATTTAAGCGCAACCCGACCGCCTCGAGCTCTCTCGTCAATATTTGTTTGTGCGCGTACGTGGTATTCGCGGCTTCCGATTTCATCGCGTCTAAAACCATCAAGATTAAATCCGAACTCTTCGCGACTGCAATGACTTGTCTCCCTCTCCCTTTCCCTTCGCTCGCGCCTTCGATAATTCCAGGCAAATCCAGCAGTTGTATTTTGGCGTCGTTGTAATGTATCACCCCAGGAATACACGTCAACGTTGTGAATTCATAGTTTGCCGCTTCGCTTTCCGTGCTGGTGAGTTCTGACAATAACGTAGACTTCCCCACGGACGGGAACCCAATCAGCGCGACTCGTCCGTGACCGTATCTGTTCACCTCAAAGCCTCTCTCTTCCGAAGATCCTCCTCCTTTCTGCGGTTCTAAAAGTTCGCGCTTTAGTTTTGCCAACTTCGCCTTCAACGTCCCCAGGTGTGATTCCGTGGCCTTGTTTTTCTGCGTTCGAGACATCTCCTTCTCGATGTCGGCTATACGTTCGAGAATACCCATCTTGTTTCTTTCGTTTGTTTTGTTGTTCTTTCTTTTTCAGCGCGTGAATAGTTTAGGTATGTTCTTTCATTCTTTCATCATCTTTCTGAGGTTTTTACTTTCCTCTGTTTCTCTGAAAAAGCTTTACCTAAAAAAAATCTCATTACAACACTCGCTACTATTAACTAACTCACTACATCTATAAATATCGGCTACCTTTCCTTTGTATTCTACTTTGAACGACATACTGGGCAATACCAGACGCTACGCCGACTATTCCTAAAGATACCACTGCTTTTGACTTGACACCGAGACCCATCACAATGGGTACGATGTTCAACGGAGACGCGAGCGCTAACGCGCTTTTCTCGTATTGTCGCTCGAAGGAGGAGTAGAGGAAGCGGGCGAAAGCGAACGCGCTCGGTAAAGAAAACGCTGCAAAGATGGTAGAACTGACGCTATCGTTACTGTTACACAAAAGCACTTGGGCAAAGTATCCGCACACGACTGCGACGTACGCGAAAAATGACGCCTTTTCGGTCCGAGCTAAGAAAAGAATCGTGGAAACGAGCGGGATCGTAATGAAACTCGAATCCTCGGAATCCCAAAACACGACCAGCGTTGCGACGAACGCGGACAACGTCGCAATGTTTCCCACGCGATCCATTGCGTCATGATAATCATTTTTCGAGATAGCATTCTTGTTCCCGTTGTTAAAGCCCATGTTTCTCTCACTTGCGCTTTGCCTCTTTCGTACAAACGGATTGTATACTTTATTGTTGTTGTTGTCATCGTCGCGGTTTCTCGTCGTCGTTCGTTGTGCTCTCGAGACCACAAAGTGAGTATACTTCACGCTCAAAGCGCAGTGTAAGAAACACACCGCGACGACAGAAAGTAAATTGTAAACCTCTTCGTCACCAATCATCGTGGTTATGGCAAATACTATTGCTAAAACCATGGCATAAAATACACTCGCTCTTTTGTATTGAACAAACGCGCCGCACAACGCGCAAACCACCACGCTCTCTTTCATCACGAACAAACCGAAACACAAGCCGCTAACAGTTCCGACGCCGAACAAACCAAAAACTATGGATAAAATTAGAAACCAACTTCTGTATGTTTCTTCTGCGCCGTCATATTCACCTCCCAGTGAATACATGCTATCCCTATCTGGCTCTCTGTCTGGAACGTGGTCTTGATCGTACCAGAATCCAACTTCGCCTTGCCACGGCAAAGGCGGTTTTATTATAACGAGAAGGAGACCGGCTATCATACAAATCAAACGCGCTTTCCGTAAGGATTGAAACCCTCCGAGTGCGCTCGTCGCACACAGCAATGAACCAAACAATCCAGCATCCGTCGGGCGATGGCCGGTGAAGAGAAATAGAACGTCAAACAGCTCCAATCTCGCGTACAACAGCCCAAGAACGATGAGTATCGTATACTTAGACGCACTTGCACACATCAACACAAAAACTTTCACCCAATCGAGATCTAAAAATACAGAAAGTTTGGAAACATACACGGTATAAATGAGCATATCTGGAAACCTTGTCTTTGAGAGATTCAGCATTTTCGTGGAAAGTTGAACGCCGCAGAACGTCGTGAGCGCTATTAAATACGGCGGGTAAAACGTACTCCCATCTTCTTGAATCTCGTTGTATAACATTGCCTCCACTTGCGCCATCACGGCAGCTTGCACGAAAAGCATGCCAAATAGAACTTCTTTGGAAAATTCCATCAGATATAAACCGGGAACGGCGAATGTGATTGACGTGATCAACAAAATGCCGAAACACGTATTTTCCATGCCTTCGATGAACCAATAATTCCTCTTCAAAAAGTATCCAACCGTTGCGATCGCTAGACACATAAACAACGCGTAGATTCCAATGTTTAATCTCGATATATCGATGAGCGTTGCGATGCCGAGGACAAATGCACCGCCGATGAGTAACAATACAGAATATTCAGTCGTGTCGACGACCCGCAACGCCACCGCGACCGCGGTCACGAGCAGCGTCATTCTCGTCTCAAATAAAACCGTCGCACCGAGAGAGCACAAAATGACCACGTGTAACGCGTGCTCCCAGAAAATAAAAGATGATTCTATGAGTGTTGGCCAATGCGTTCCAACGTACACGAATGCTGGACAAAAACACACGCAAAATTTGTGAATATACTTTTCGCGACTTGTGAGCGATCTTTCTCCCGGCGCCCCGGATACTCCTTTGAATGAGCCGCCTCTTTGTCGTCGTCCCCGAGATGAAGACGGCGGCGATGACTTTTTACCATCATCATCGTAGAGAAGATGATACAATACCATCAAAACAATCTGTAAATAAAACGGCGCTAAAACCGCACCCACAGATGCCATCAACGTCCACCCGATCAACGCGCCGCACACCGGCAAAATCGAAGCCACGAGAACGCTTTCCATCCATCTCGAAACGTTCGGATGTTCCATTTCCACCCATTTAAACTGTAAACTCGCCCACAGACCGCACAAAAACAGCATGATTCCGTTCGTGGTCAGCAGAAACAACGAAATAATCGTCGGTCGTAACGGCGCGAAGAACAAATCAGATTCAATCAACATCGCTAAATATATCGAAAACAACGTGAGCCAAACGCAGACGAGCGTCATCTCTGGATACCTCAGCAAATCTAGAATATACGACGCCGCGCAGCCGATGAGTAAAGTGGTGAATATGCCGTCTTCGCCCGCGCCTAGAAGCATCAGAATACACGGGAGTAAAGAGAACGCGTATAACGACGACGACGAATTTTTGTTGTTGTTCTTGTTATTAAAAACATCATTCGTGGTGCGTCTCGTTGTTGTTATTCTTGAGTTCATCATGTCTCAAATTGATTAAGAAATGTTTATCGCGGTCAGTGCATCGCAACACTAAAATATACCGATCATCAACCGCGACGAGGGCTTCTTGAAAACAACGAGCGACGCGACGAGAGCGTCGTCATCTTGGTCGCTTCTTCTCGCTTCTCTCTCTCTTTCTGTGTGTGTGTGTGTGTGTCAAAATTCGAGAGCAAAAAGTAGGGGATTTTGAAGAAGCAACTTTGTTTCATTAAAAGATACATCACATGACGCA
>Ga0115569_10003393_pt1 | contig 11799 bp, 8 predicted proteins | sample COGITO_mtgs_1205_2_FD_87295 | JGI IMG/M metagenome (GOLD analysis project Ga0115569, IMG submission 87295) | Pelagic marine microbial communities from North Sea - COGITO_mtgs_120503 | ecosystem: Environmental > Aquatic > Marine > Epipelagic | place: Germany:Helgoland, sampling site Kabeltonne...
GGAATGATGCCTGTTGCGGAAGATTGTTATAAACGTATTTTAACTTTACCTATTTTCCCAACAATGACTGATCAAGATATGCAAGACACTGTAGATATATTATCAAAAGTTTTAAACGCATATTCGAAATAAGTTGTAATCAAATAAATTAATAAGATAAATTTTTTGTATATTATACAATGTAATTATTTAATATATGGGAAAGAGTTTTATATATAATACAAAAAAGAATATTGATATAATTATTCAAGCGCGAATGGGATCCACGCGATTACCTGGAAAAGTTATGAAAAAAATTGAAGATAAAGTCGTATTAGATCACGTTATCGATAGGGTGTCAAGAGCAAAAGATATACGGAATGTTATTATTTGTACAAGCACATTAGAAAATGATAATATAATATCTGAACATTGCAAAGAGAGAAATATTAAATGTTTTAGAGGTAGTGAAAAAGATGTATTGAAACGTTATTATGAAACTGCTAAATTTTATGGTTCAGACATAATCGTAAGAATAACAAGTGATTGTCCATTATTTGACCCAAATTTTTTAGATTTGATGATTGATAAATATTTTGAGTTAGAATTAGAATATATGGGCCCAAAATATTATGGAAATCATAAATTTCCAGATGGGTTTAATTGTGAAATATTTAATTTTAATATTTTAGAAGAAGCAGAAATAAATGCAAATGAAAATGAAAGAGAACACGTAACAACATATATTATTAACAATTATTCTTCTACAAAATATGAATATGACTATTACAATAAATTACAAAACAAATATAAAAATATTAAATTAAATGGTCTACATTGTAGTTTAGACACGAAAGAAGATTACGAATTTATAAAAGATATTTTTAAACATGTCTATTTAAATAAAAAAGATTTCACTTTAGAAGATATATTGCAATATTTAAATAATACATAACATAAAATTATTTATTTTGTATATTATAATGTAAAACAATATAATAATAATAATAAATGAATAATCAAAACATTTTAATTGTTGGAGGAACTGGTTCTTTAGGTAATCAATTGACAAAAAGGTATATAGAAAAAAACAAAATCACCTTGTATTCACGAGATGAATGTAAGCATTGGAATATGAATATTGAATTTAATAATCATAAAAATTTAAAGTTTGTTATTGGAAATATCAATGATAAAGATAAAATACGACAGACATTAATACGTGGTAATTATGATGTTATTATATTAGCTGCTGCTTTAAAACACATTGAAAAATGTGAATATGAAACAAATGAATGTTTAAATACTAATTTATTAGGTACAAAAACTGTTATAGATGAAATTGAATATAATAAACATTTACTAACAAATTTGAAAACGGTTTGTTTCATTAGTACTGATAAGGCATGTAGTCCAGTAAATATTTATGGCATGTTGAAGGCAGCATCAGAATGTTTAATGATTGAAAAATCTAAATATATTCAAGATATAAAATTTGTATGTGTACGATATGGAAATGTATTAAATTCACGTGGCAGCATAATACCTTTACTTCACAAATTAGGACAAGATGAAAATGTTAAACAATATAAAATAACAGATAGACGTATGACACGTTTTGTAATGACATTAGATCAAAGTGTTGATTTAGTCGAACATGCTATATTTCACGGATCTTCAGGGGATGTAGTTATACCAAAACTTATATCGTGTAATATACCTGATCTAATTGAAATTTTTTCTGAAATTTATAACAAACCTATAGTTGATGATAAATTAAGACCTGGAGAGAAACTATTAGAATCATTAATCAATGAAACACAATCAATGCGTTTAGAAAATGGTACAGATGGATATATGTATATTCGCGCCCCTTATTTAAATATAATGAAATTAGAAAATATTCGTGATTATAATAGTACAATAAATCCTTTATCTAAAGAAGAATTAAAAGACTATTTATTATCATTGAAATTAATTTAAACTCTTGAGGAATTAAAATGTTCCATTTTAATTTTAATTCATTTAGGATAAAATGCCAGTATTTATTTAAAAATATAATAAAACATTTTATTATATTTTCAAGTTAATTTTGTCTCATTTCTCTTTTTACACCCTTGAAGATTTAAAACGGAACAAAAATGTCCGTAAAAATCAACAAGGTTGTAATATATTGTTGTCTGTTGTATTCCACATGTCATCAAATTTTTCTTCATTTATATACAATGTATCAAGAATATATTCAAATTTCCTAGGGTTATATTGATAATTATAATATAGTCCAAGAAAATTTGGTTTTAAATAAGTAAATTTTTTAATATTTTTTATGTTTTCTTTATCAAAGAACAATATTTCTAATAAAATTATATTTTCATTAAACACTATAGTACTACTATCATCAACTATTAGTATTGAATTATCATACAATGTTATATTTTTTTTGTTAATATTAATATTTTTTGAAGTTAAAGGAATCAAAATACTAGATTTTTTATTTGAATTATAAGCAGTATTTTTATCGTATTTTAATATTTTAATTGAATTTAAAAACAAATTTTTTTTATTAACTTCGATGATATTATCTATTAAATTAGAATATAATAAAGATTGTATAGTATTTTTAGATAAAAATGTAATAATTTGTATGTCATCGTAATCATATAATTCATTAATATTATTCATTGAAGGAACTAAATTTTTAATATCATCTTTATATTCTTCATGATTTAATATATTGTCTATAACAACATAATTATTTTGTTCTAATTGTCTTTTATATGAATTAATTTTAGAATGATTTACTGACATATTTAAAACATGTTTTAATTCTATACTCATACGTTTATTGGTTATTCTATGTTCAAACCATAATTCCTTAGGTATTTCAAAAGATGTATTTAAAAATGTTTTTAATTGTGATTCAAATTTTTCATGATTTAAATTACCATCATTAAATATATCATTTTCATTGACGATTTTTCCAAATATTTGTTTTTTATTTATACAACCTTTATGAATATCTAACCAATTATATTTTTCATTAACAATATACATAGTTGGAATTTTATAAACTGGTAAAACATTTTGAGCACTGGTGTCTGATATAACAAACCCATATGAAGCATAATTTAAAGCATTTATTTTGTCATTATTATCAATAGTTGTTAAAACTTTTAAATATTCATGTGGATCACAATTATTATTATTATCACTTCGTTTCCAATGTACATTAAATTTTTGCGCAACATTTTTCCAATGGTAAGATAATAAAAGTTTTACCTTTTTTGTGTCTAGAATATTATATATTTTTTTTATATTAATAATAAATTTTTGAGCAGAACTTCTACATTTCCAAAGAGTTTCTTTATCTTCATAATTTTCTAATAATTTTACTACTATTCCATTATAATTAAAATTAAAATAAAAATCTTTATCAAATATTTCTGGTAATTTAGAAGGATAAAATATTGCTATTTTATAATCATTTGGTATTTTATATTTTTTATAAAAATCATTCTTATCAATATATGAAGTGCAATAAAATGGTTGTGATAATAAATATTTATTATTACTTTTAAAATAATCTGGGTAATAATTATTTATCATATCTTTAAGGTATCTTATAAATTGGTAATAATGCAAATTGGGTAAAAATAATAATATATTATTTTGTATATGCGTATTGCTTATATTTTCATTTATAAAAAAATAGTCGTTACATGCTGTAACAGGTATGTAAGATATTATTTTATTTAAATTTAAAATTCTAATAGCAAATAAATGCATTTTATTATTAGGAATCTGTGTACAATTATGGTTATTTGAAAAAACAAATATATCAAAATGTTTTTCAATATCGTTTGTATCGATAAATTGTTTTATTGTGAAATTCATAAAATTATTTATTATTACCTTTTGATGATGATTGACAAAGCAGCATTTATATTCTGTATTATTTTTAACCAAAGTATATAATTTATTTAAAGCATATTCATTACAAGTCGGATGATTTAATGTAAATAATATTTTATACATATTATATATATATATATATATATGTCTAAACAAAAAAATTTTGACTTACATAATGTGTATATAAAATTAAACAAGGTGTATTATGATACATTCGGAATAAAAAATTTATTTCATAAATATAATTTGAACGCACAATTTATTGATAACTATAATAATTTAATAGATGGTTCCATTATTATTATTGGCAATAATGAAAGAGAAATATTACCTTATTTATCAAACATAATTAACAAGCATCAACTTATTATTATAAAAAATACGTTTTGCTATGATACAATACCTACTGCCAATACATTAAAATATTTCAATAATATTGATACACAAAAAATAATATACTTTGATTCAGGAATATATTATAATATTCCTTACTTTAAAGAATTTTGGGAATCTAATAAAATAAATTATAAAATGTATAAACATTCATTATTGACATATCATTTAAATAATACGATTGATTATACGACTTTTTGTAATAAAAATAATTTAAATCCAACTTTTAAATTAGTGACTTTTTTTTTAAACTCTGCTATTTCTATATGGGAACAACGGGATGCATTAAAAGAATATAATATATCTCAAAATGGAGATAAATATGTGGTTGAAAATTTTGAAAATTTAAAAGAAATATTTAATAAACATGGGTATAATTTAATTATTAAGGAACATAGAGATAAATGGAAACAATTAAAGTTTTATTTAGATCATATAAAAAAATATGGAATTCCTAAAAATAAATTTCCTCAACAAGAAAATGATAATATTAATTATAAATATAAATTTAATAGGTATATTAAACCTCATTTAAAAATATTATGGAATCTTTATCCAAATATAGTTGGTAATGAACATGAAAAAGAAATATATAAATATTCAGATATAGGATTAATAGGTTCATATACAACAACTGGTAATATATTATATGATTTTAATATGAAAACACTATATTTGGATAGTGTTGAAAATTCGTGGATTAACGGCATAGCATCAAAATTAAAACTAGACATTAATGAATATAAAAAACAATTATATGGTATTATTATAAATATTGAAAATATTAATAATATTGAAGCTAATATTAAAGACATTATAAATTATAATGAACCATGTCAATATTTAAAAGAACATCCTTTTTTTGGGTGTATAGAGAAAAATAATTCTGATTATTTCGAAAAAATACTAAAAACAATTAAAAATGATAATATTATTTAATAAACTCTAACACCTTTCTAATGTTTTTTTCCCATGTATTATCCTTCAAAATATTATATAATCGTTCCCTAACTTCAGTGGTTAATGGTTTATTATTCAGTATATATAGTAACATATCATATAATTCATTTTCGTTTTCTTTATTGAATTTATAACCTGTTATATTATGTATAATTATATCATTTAAAGGATTTACATTTGAACATAGAATTATTTTTTTATAATCAACTGCTTCATAAATTTTAATCGGTGTAACTAAATTACAAACTTCACAATTTACACGAGGTATGCATATAACATCAATATATTTACTTATAATTTCATTACACTCTTCAGAACTTTTTTGTCCAATATAACGAACATATTCATTATCTTTAATCAGTTTACTAATAGTTTCTTGAGTTTGTATCGAGTCTTTATTTTTACCACCACCTATTATTAATAATTTACAATTATATTTTTGTTTATCTATTTTTAAAAATTGTTTTATTAAATTTTCAATACCTTCGTATGATACAATTGAACCAATATAACCAAATACTGTGCATTTTTTTTCATTTAATGGTAAATATAAATTATTTAATGATGTTACATTACTATTTATTCCATTTTCTAATAATCCTATTTTTGTTGTATCTATTTTAAATGTATTTTCGCAATATTGTTTTATATATTTATTTTCACAGATAACAATGTCATTATTTTGACAGGCATTTTTTTCATTATTGTCATAACTAAGGAAATCTGCTTTATTATAGTTATTAGTTTTAATATTATAATATTTTTTTGTATAATGCCATAATCCCCTCAATTCATATATTGATTTAATATTACAATAGTTACCGATTTTTCCAGATAATTGACCATTTTTATAATTACTAGCACTCCATATTATTTTTATAGAACTATTTTTCACGAAATCTAAAACAGATTCATCAAATTTATCAGTATTAAAATAAATGTAATTACAATTATTTATTTCATAATATCTATATTTATCATTCCCTTTTGTTCTAACGAAACATATAACCTTATTGTTTTTATTTAATTCATTTAATATACATTCAGTTCTTATAGTGTATCCACTTATAGTGGGTTTTCCGGTTTCTGCTATATATCCAATATCAAAAAACTGTTTTTTTATTATATTATTGTTACAAAAACTACTTAATATTTTTATAATATTATTTTTAAAAAATAACAACCTACCGTTATAATTTATTTTGATATTATTAGTTAATAGAGCTAATCCATACAATTCATATTCTTTCACCTTCGTACTCACTTCTCCATTGTCTCCCCATCCATTTTTACGCCAGCAAATACCAATATCACTTGTTGCAATTTCATAACAAGAATCTTTATGACTTAAATTGTGTTTAAAAGTAATTCCTTTAACACCTTCCTTAATATAATGATTCACTTTTTGTGTAAATTCTTGATTTCCATGAATTTTCCCATATACTATTTTTAAAACCACTTCGGGTCTTTCTTTATGAATTTTTTGAAATTCTTCTATAATTTTCAAAATGTTCTCTTCGTCGCGTAATGTACCACAATAAATTAAACGAATTTCATCACCTTTTCTTTCAGGCAATTTAAAATCATATTTAATAGAAAATGGTTCAATAACATGAATTTTTTCATCTTTTATTCCGTTTTCAACATATTTTTTCTTTAATTTTTCACTCTGGGTAATAATTGAGTAAAATTTATTTTGCATTTTTATAATATCATTTAGATGTACATCCAATCCATAAAGAATTGATTTTGATAAATAAGATTTATAATTCAATCCATTTAAAATATTATGATTTCTTATAAATAAAATATCAAAATTATTAAATTCTTTATCCATGTAAGAAATAAAATTATCATTTTGTACTACTGTATAATTATTATAAAGTAAATTTTTTAAAAATGATTGATTTGGGGTAACCTTGACAAGTAAAGTTACATGATTTTTTTTACTCATTAATGTATTCATATAATTTATTATCATTACCGTATCCCCAGCTGTCACATTTAAATTGCTATGAGTATTTATTAATATATTACAGGTTTTTGAATCAATTAAATTTGACCTAATCTCTTTTAACACAACAGGTGCTACAATTCCTGTTTTTTTATATTCAATAAAATAATTTAAAATTTCTTGATTTGGAAAGGGATTTGGTCTTTTTTCAATCCAACCTAAATTAGAATAATGATTCCAAAACTTTTGAGATTTGATACTATTATTTGCTATAAATAATTGGGATTTCAATCTAGGAACACAATTAGAATATCTTTGCCAATTAAATTGTTTATAAAAATAATTTTCATTCATTATACAATAATTATTTATTATTTTAATTACCAAAATTTCCTATTGAAGTATCCATTTGAACTTTTGTTCCTATAAAATTACAAAACCTTAATTCAAGATTACAATTTTCTAATAAATTTTCCACAAAATGAATATCTCCATATTGCTGATCATTCCATTTTCCTTTATCCTTCCAATCACTATGAAAACAAAACATTGAGGTATCCATATGTCCCAATTTTATTTGAGGTTCTATAATTTTATCGGGTCTTGCAAATTTCCACGCTATTAATTGTTTTTTATGATCAATTTCATTATTTATCATTTGAAATATTTCTGAATGTATATAAATATCATCATCATCAATAAATAAAATCCAGCCCTTAGTTACCTTTTTCATTAACTCATTATTATACAAATTAAATTTATATTTATTTGGATTATCAAAATATATAGGAAAATAATTTATTTTATCTCCGTAATGTTGTAAATAAACAAGTGATTCTATTTTATCAAAACATACCCATATTTTATACTTTGTATATTTCTGATCTAAAATACTTTGAATACATTTATGAAACATTTCTGGACGATTAGAGGTTCGAATTAATATATTAAAGTAACTTTCCTCCTTTTTTTTTTCTTGTTTATTTAAAAAATTCATTTGTTGTTGTTTAATCTGATTTTGGATTTCAAGTATATTTTTTTCTAAACAATAGGGTTGGCAAGCCCTTCCTTCATATTTACCATGATTAAGGTAATGTTGATAGGCTTTTTCTTGCGTCTCAATACCTGCTTTCTGTAAATCTGGATATAAATCTAAGTAAAATTTCCAATCAAAATGAACATCAATATTCATATTATATAATATAATTCCAAAATATATGCGTTTTGATATTGAAGATTTATCTGATATTTCTTCTCCATTAAGTCATACCTCAACACCACAAGCTAATTTAGTATTTTCTCCAACTAGGCCCATTTCTGTTCATGAAGTATATATTTACTCCGATGATGAAGAAGATTCATTGACAAGTACAAGTTCAGAATCAGAAATAAATAATGAATATAATGTACCTATTCTTAGAAATTATCAAGTAAAAGGAGAAGGTATGACACTTTTTATTGTATTTTGGATGATTTTAATGTATTTAATAAATGCAATTATGAATAAAAATATTAATAATGGATATAATCATTTATTAATTTTTAGTTTCAAATCATTATCTGATTTCCCACAATGCAAACCTATACAATATGAAATATGGAGGCTTGGAAGTAATTTTTTTCTACATAAAAATCTTGGACATCTTTTTGGAAATACATTGGTTATCTTAATAAGCGGTGTTCTTATTGAAAATAATATCGGAAAAATAAGAACCTTTGCTATTTTCATCTCTGGAGTGATCGGAGGAAATTTAATTGCAGCCTATAACAATCGTTTTATTCTTATTTTAGGTGCCTCTGGAGGAGCTATGGCTTTAACAGGAAGTGTTCTAGCGAATGGTATTATTAATTTTGAATCATTTAATAAATGTGGCAGACTAGTTTATTATACATCAGCTTTGGTTCCAATTGGACTGGATTTATTATTTTACCATGTGAATTATTCTGAAAATACATTATATATTTCTCATTGGATGGGGTATTTAAATGGTTTTTTATTAGGAATCTACTACATCAAACCGTTTAAAGAATCGAAATGGAAAATATATTTTCAATATTCTTGTTTCTCTCTGTATATTTTACTCAATCTTTATTTACTGTTTGATTTTTTTTATTTTTCATATAAAACCACTGTTTTAAATAACTCATTCCAGCCAATTGATTATCAATCAAGTTGTTATGAAATAGTAAAAAATCGGAATAAATAATTTTATGATATCAATATATCTATGATTGTTATCATAATGGCAGGAGGACTAGGAAAAAGGATGAGATCCACTCTTCCTAAGGTACTTCATCATGTTAAAAGAAAACCAATGTTAGTTCATGTAATTGAACAATCTTTAGAATTAAACCCTTTTAAGATTTGTGTCGTTGTAGGTAAATACCAGTCGGTAATTAAATCTACTTTACAAATGTTTAATGTTCTAGACAAAGTAGAATTTATTCTACAAAAAGAAGCTTTAGGTACAGGACATGCAATCCAGTGTTGTCGTCCAACACTTTTAGATTGTGCAGCCTCTTTACCAGTTTTAATTTTATCAGGGGATGTTCCTTTAATAAAAAGTGAAACTTTGCGAGAAATGGTATATCAATTTAGAGGTGCAAAAGTTTTAACATCTGAAGTAGATAATCCACATGGATATGGTCGTATAATTGAAAAGAATGGACAATTAATAAAAATTATAGAAGAAAAAGATTGTAATGAGGAAGAAAGATTAGTAAAAAAAACAAATTCTGGAATTTACGCCTTTCAAAATGAATATTTATGTAAATATTTACCATATTTAAAAAATAATAACACACAAAAGGAATTTTATTTAACAGATATAATTGAAATTTTACAAACAACCGAACAAATAACAATTGATACATATAATTTACCAAAAGAGAGACAAATCGAATTAATTGGAGTTAATACCAAAGAACAACTAGAAGAATTAAATAAATCACTAGGATTTTAAATATATTTTGCCATTTGAATTCCTTTTTTTTCAAACCCACACTTCTCGTAAAATCCAACATTTTTCTCTTCACAATCCAATATAATTTTATAACATTTCTCTCTATTTGCTATTTTTATACCATCTTGTATCAACAATTTTCCTAATCCATGAGATCTATATTCTTTATCAACAACAACATCTTCAATATGAGCAACTTTTCCCATATTGTGAATGAGTTTTTCTTCCACTAATACTGTTAATCCTCCAATTATCTTACCCTCATGTTCTATTACTCTAATTGTATTATTATTTATAAATGTTCCATATTCTTCTCTTGTAATTTGCAATGGGTCAATTGATGTTAATTGTTTATATAAAAATAAATGATTTTTCTTATAGTCTTCTTCACAAGCGTCACGAACTTCAAACATATATTTTGATTTAACAAATTGTAGCACATTTTCTTTTATTTTTTCTACTTTTTCATTATTATCTGCTTCAATATGAATGCGTATTACATCTTCTGTTCCTGAAGGCCTAACAAAAGCAAATCCTGGCTGCTTATCTAAGAAATCTTGTAATTCCAGTGGTTCTATTATACGGGTTTCATTCCAATTTGTTTTAAATACTTTCTTATTAGCAACCTTACATTTTATTGTTAGATAAGGATCATTGATAAACATTTGACTCCACCTATATGGCGTCCAATTTAATTCTTCCAAAATGTGAAGAACAGCAAATAAATCCATTATTGAATCCCCAATTGTTGGGTGAAACCATTTTTCTAAACCATTCATCGGTTTTTTAAAGAGAGCAGTTCCATGCCCATTACTTTCAAAATAAACACCAATATCAAATTTTTCCGCTTCATGATGAAGATTCTTTACTCCTGTAGCAGCACATCGTTTATCAATCTTTTTATGTAGAGAATCTAAAAATTTGGAATTACTGTAAGCTGTGTAAACAAGGCCAACATTACAATTATCGCTTTTTCTTTCCATGATATAATGACAAATTAATGCTGAAATCTTATCTCCATCCATCAAATACATTTGATCTTGAAATCGACAATAAAATACAATTCTATCTGCATCTCCATCAAATGAAGCATATAAAGTATTTTTAATGTAATTTTTTACATCTAAAGAGGAAAAATTATTACAAACATAATCAGAACCACAAAAAAAATTCAAAGATTCATATTCTTCTACCTGTATATTGTCTAATATTACATTCTTTTGGTCAGTTTTTTCTAAAATTTTTTTTAAGGTGAGCGCGCCAACACCGTTTGCACAATCCACCACAACAGGATAGGTAATATTCTGGACTTGATTGGCTACAAATTCAACATAATTATTTTCAGGAGAAGCCATTTCAAAATGAAGTTCAGGAGTGGTAACTGGGTAATCATGTATCTTTATAATTGCCCCTGGAAAGCAATTTTTTATTTCATCAATCATAAGTTTTTGAATATCAATAGATGATTTGCGTGTATCATAACCAAAAGTAAGAATAGGAATTAAAGAAGAATAGATAATAGAAGAGGGAGGAAAATTTACATATTTTTCTAAAAGTAGTTCTTCTTCGGACGAAACCATACATCCATTTTCATTCATTATTTTAACTCCGTTATCACAATGGGCATTGTGTGAAGCA
>Ga0115569_10003404_pt1 | contig 11774 bp, 6 predicted proteins | sample COGITO_mtgs_1205_2_FD_87295 | JGI IMG/M metagenome (GOLD analysis project Ga0115569, IMG submission 87295) | Pelagic marine microbial communities from North Sea - COGITO_mtgs_120503 | ecosystem: Environmental > Aquatic > Marine > Epipelagic | place: Germany:Helgoland, sampling site Kabeltonne...
GTGACTCCAGCCTTTTGAAGCCGCATAGCCCCCAGCATGTCTGATCCTCATAGCGGGAACATAGGCAATCTTTCCCAAAGCAGCCATGCGAAGTGATAAGTCGAAGTCTTCGAAATAAAGGAAGAATTTTTCATCAAAGCCCTTTACTTGTCGCAGAGTTTTCGTTCTACACAACATAAAGCAACCACTAATTATCGGAATGCTTATTGTAGGGATACTTTCAGACAGTTCATGCATTTCGAAGCTGGCTAGGCGCCTGGCATACAAGCTTTTAAGAATAGTTGGACAGAAGCCGCGTACTATAAATGTAAATACGCTGGGATAGCGCTTGCATAGATATTGCTTCTCGCCATTTTCATACTGGGCATAGGGGCTTACCATGGCTACATTTTGGTTTTCGGCTAAATACTTAACCCCTGCTACTAAACAATTCTGATCGAGTTGTAGATCTGGGTTTAGCAATAGGTGGTAGTCGCTCTCCATGTTATTGATAACCAGATTATGTGCAGCACCGTAACCTACATTGCCGTGCCCATAAAGTAGATGTAGCTGTGCATCAAGATCTTCAATCTGTTTTTGCAGGCTAGCAAATAGCTGTAAGGATAGATTGTTCTCTTCTGAGTTATCGACTAGATGAATCGTTATTGATGCAAGATTAGTGGCGTCTTTAAGAAGTTGAATTGCATTGAGTGTTGACTCAATAAGCACTTTCAACTCTTCTTCGCTGGAGTTAAAACACACTACTGAAATGGATAGTGAGATAGAAAGAGAAGTAGCGGATTGGTCTTTCAATGGCCTTCCAATTGACACCTGCACCTGACAACTAGTTTTATTGGCAGCTGCCCCTAGGCGAACTACTGTCTATTGGTCGACAAGTCTATCACCGAAAGGGGTGGCGACAATACGCTTGCCCTCGGGAACATCTTCGGGGTTTATACGGCGCGGGGTGAAACTAGCGCCAGTGGTGCTAGTTGCGTCGGCTTCTGGGTTGAGGCTATCACCGCGGCGCCTATTTCTAAGCGCCTCAAAGGGATTGCCGGCAACAGCCTGCACCTCAATTATTTCCTCTTCTGCGGCCAATTCGTTCACGGGATTTCTTGTAGCTAGGGGCTCGCCATTGGCGAGGACAAGCTGGGCGGTGTTTGCAGCGCTGCTACAAGTCACTCCACGATCGGTGAATTCGATACAGGGGATATTGCTAGGGTAGCGGATTGACACGCTGCCGGCAGAGACATCAACGATTGCATAATCACTGTGCTCGGGAATTATCGTTATCGCTGCAGGGTCCGCTTTCACTGTGTGATTTTCCCCGTCTTTGTAGCGCAGCATTGCCGAGTATTTACCGCCAAACCGCGAAATACCGACTAACGTAAATTCGGGCTCGGCAGCAGTAGCTCGCGCCTCTCGAGCAGCACGCCCCGCAGGCCTGTCGCCGCGGGTCTGTGCTGTTTCTACGCCCTCAAACAAGGTAAGGCTCTGACTACTATTCGCATCAATAGGTAAGCGATCGTCTGAATCTTGTGTATAGGCAACAGTGGTTATGCAGCCAAAAAGAACGAGACTCGTCCATTTGTACAACGACTGAGCCTTTTTGTTCATTGGCATATTGCTCTTCCGCTTATAGATCAATAGAGGACATTAGGTAACTACTGGTTAGACGGACAATTCTACGCTTTAGTTTGATCTTCTACAAAAAGCAGCGCTTTGGACACCAGCAAAAGGGGGACACTAACAATTTAACAACTTAAGTCCAACTCTTCATCAAAAACCAGTTTTCCCCTTTGGCAGTACGCTTCTCCTTTCACAACCCAGTTGGAAATGGCTTGCTGGCTGATGTTTAGGCGTGTAGCGATTTCCCGACAGCTAAGCCCGATTTCCTGTGTCCCCCAATAACTAATAAGAGATTTCACCACCGAAAGGTCATTTGATCGTGCTTTTGATAAAAGCATCGCTTCACTAACTCCAAAGTTGCTACTAATGCGCTGGATTAATCTTTCCAATGTCCAACCACGCTGCTCCAATGAAGCTTTAGCGGTAATTGCCAACACATCATCGCCCAGCGCTTGCTGTACAAAATCACTCTCACCGAGGATACGTTCATCGCCAATGCAAAATTGGTGCTCTTTCCTAAATCCGGACAACGATTCCCAGCCCCCGTGACTACGAATTAACCCACCTCCACCAAAATCCTCCCGTCGTGCCTTGTTTAAGCCTTCACTAATAAAACGATTATAGGTTCTTCTCGCTGTCCCGACCTTGCGTCCAAAAAGGCCTAGAACCTCATTCACTTCGTGCCACTTTTGTTTGTGTCTGCCTAATACCCCAGCATGACCCGCCCAACGGTAACGACCCAATGCATCTAGGTCTTGCAACATGCCAGCCCGAAGGGGGTTTAAATGAATATAGCGAATTAGTTCTAGAAGATAATTGTCCGCGTCGCAGAGAATAGACTTGTAACGATTCTGAAACACATAACCCACTCGCCTGTTTCGTCTATTGTAGGCGCTTGCGTAACCACCCAGCACCGAGGCCATTAGTTTGCTCAACGGTTTATCGCGGACTCTAACCAAAAGGTGGTAGTGATTCGACATCAAGACCCAGGCGAAACATTGCATTTCGTAGCGATCGAGTCCTTTACCAAAGCGCTCAAGAAAATCTCGCTTGTCTACTTCTTCACGAAAGATATTCCGACGCTCGAGACCTCGACCCATAAGGTGGTAAACCCCACCTGGCAGATGTAAACGACCAATCCTTGGCATTCATTAACTGTAGGCAAGAAACTCTCTGCACGCCATTAAGTTGTTAAGTTGTTAGTGTCCCTCTCTTTCCTTTTCCGTCGTTCGAGGCCTCGCCCCATTAGGTGGTAATACCCACCCGGTATATGTAATCGACCAATCCTTGGCATGCAATAACTGTAGTCAAGAAACTCTCAGCACGCCATTAAGTTGTTAAATAGTTAGTGTCCCTCTCTTCCCTCCCCTCCCCTCTCTTCCCTCCCTTCGCCATTAAGTTGTTAAGTTGTTAGTGTCCCTCTCTTTCCCTCTTTCCCCAATAAAGAAAAACCCCCAGTTCCAAGGAACTGAGGGTTTCAATTTTTAAGTATCTTAAAGCAGATACCAAGGTTAGTGGCTCATCTATAACTACTTAATATAGACAGGCGTTCGCCTTTGTTTCGTAGACTTAAGCTACGGTCAAGATGCCATCGGCTATTGAAACATCAGCAACAACAGCGCCAATCAAAGTGATAGTAGTGTAATCACCTGTTTCAGATCCGTAGTTCTCAGTTTCAATAACAACGTCTACATTATTACCATCTTGCGCCAGGAATATTTCAAGTGTTAAAACATCGCCAGCCGCTGCCAAAGCAGTTTGGCCAGTACCCGAACCAATATCTGTAGTGTTTAACACAGCGTCTGTACCAACGTACAAGAGGTCATCGCCTTGTAGGTTGAAATTGTAGATGTCTGAATCAATCGTTCCAGCAATGAAGATATCATCAAGAGATGTACCGAACTCAGCAGCCCCATCAACGTCATTTGGAGTGGAGTATCCATTTGTTCCAAATGCGGCAATAGCAGCGGCCAATGCAGCGTCTAGAGCGGCTAAACTTGTTACATTAGCCGCGGTAGTTGCAAGATCAGCAACACCGTCGTCTATATCATCAACAATGCCCTGAGCCGCAGTTACAGCAGCGGTCGGCGCAGCAACTCCAGCTTGTGCTGGGTTAACAGTAATGCCGGCATCAAGATCAGCAACAAGACCAGCGAAGGTGTTGCCAGCAAGAACAGCAGCAGCAGAAGCCGCTATAGCAGCAATATCAGCAGTGGATGCAATAGCTTGTGCAGCAGCAGTTGAAACGACGATGGCGGCTAATTCGGTTTCCTCAGCTGTAATCGTAACCTGAGTAGCAGCGTCTGCCGCTCTAATTTCAGCCTGAGTACCAGTACCAATAGCTGGAAATCCAGCTGCATCATATGCAGTCAAAGCAGCGTAAGAATTTGCTACATCCGCATTAACCGCGTTCGCTAGAACAGCAGCGTCGTATGTGGTGACTAAGCCATCAAATGTGACTACGGCTGCATCAGCCACAAGGTCAGCGGCATCCGCGACAACTAAGGCTGCGGCTGTGCCAACAGCGACGGCAGCAGTAGCCGTTACAGTGGCTGCATGAGCCGCTGTTTCGCCAGCTATCTGTGCTTCAGTGGTGTCGGCGGCGACCGCTGGAGCTGTAGTTATCGTAAATCCGCCACCTATGAGCGTAAGCTCAGCGATGGATGCTGCATCCAGATCCAAGAAGTCAGATGAATACTGTGTCGCAGCGGCGGCAGTAGTTAAGGCAGTAACCGAATCATCTGCAGACTCGTCAGCATTGAAAGTGGCTATAAGTTCAGCAACGCCCGCGCCTGCTTGTAGTGCAGTAAACGTTTCAAGCTGAGCCGCAGTCAATGTAGTGGCAGCAGTGGCAAGTGAGACTTGACCAGTAGTGCCTGAAACTGTAGTGAGTGTTAGTGTTGTGCCGTCAGTAAATGGAGTATTAGTTCCATCGTCAACATCAACAGTAAGCACACCGGCAGTGTTAGCTGAATTTGCAACTTTGGCACCAGCGTCAGAGTTAACAACCCATGATGCGGACGCTGCGTTCGCTGCGACCTCTGTCGCCGCGGCGGCAGCAGTAGCGGCAACCACTGCTGCATCAGCCGCAGTGTCAGCGGCAATAGCCTCTGTTAAGCCAGCGATTGCCGTGATGGCGCCGCTTGCTGCTGTCAATGCCGCTTGTGCGTCCGCCAAAGTTGCAGCAGAAACTCCACTAGCCGCGGCGAGCGCTGCAGCTTTAGCTGCTGCTGAGTCTGTCGCGTAATTACTAACAGCGCCTGCACCTCCAGCGTTTAAGGCTGCATCGTATGCAACAACAGCGGCGGCAGCATCTGTGGCAATATCACCCGCAGTCGTTTCTTCAGCAGTCAAGAACGCGTCTCTTGCAGCTTCAGCCGCCTCAATTGCCTCTACGCCAACTTCTATATCAAATGGTACAGGAGGAATTCCTGCATCAATTGCAGCTTCAGCCGCAGTTACAGAAGCGTCAGTGCTATCAACACCATCAAGTGCTCCTACCAGATCGTCAAGGTCTGCAGAGCTTTGCGCTACCTCCACTGAATAGTATTCAGAAACAGTTACCTTGTTAGCTAATGCAGCTTGAGCGTCAGCATAGTCTGCGTCTGTGGACACACTAACTGAAACGATAGCCTGGTACATTGCTTCGCCGCGGGAAAGGTCAGCATTTAGCAAAGCGGTCATTGCTTCAACTGCAGCGGTCATAGTTGCCGTTGAGACTTCACTGCCAAGGAGCTGCGTTAAAAACTGCGTGGCAAAGATTTCATTCGGAAGGTAATCTGGGAATAGGCCATTATCACCACTGTAGACAGGGTTTAAATAAATGGCTGTCGCCAGTTCTTGCATTGTGACGCCGGTATCAATTACCGCTTCTAATTCGGCAAGAATATCCGCGCCGGGAGCGGCATTTACCATGCCTACTATCATTTGGAGAATTTCGGTTCTTTCTGCTGCTGTAGCCATTTATGACTCCTTGAAATGTTCTAGTTTTGTTGTTTCCGATCGAGACATGCCTAAAATAGTTTATGACCACATATCGGTATTGCAAGCATACTTAAGGCAGTGCCTCTGGTTTGTGATTCCAATCACACCAAAAGAATTTACCCCTAGTGCTGTACTCCAGTATCGCACTAGTTGCTGACTTTATGTCGGCAGCTGTGCAATTAACTCGGGAAGTGTACCTAACATTAGAACCCATGACAACTGAATAATACTCTATTTTTACTTAACCTTAGGCGCTAACACGTTATTTTTGAAAGAGTTTCTAAAAATACTATTCGGCGAGAATTCCCTACAAGGCAAGGCTAATGCCTATTTCTATGGTGCTATCAACGCTCTGGAATAGCTCCAAATTGCTGTGCTGGTCTTGATGGAACAGATTAACAAGCAAAGTCGTGCCCTCAACTAGCGGCCTGCGGTACTGCAGCAGCACATAACTTCGACGCAGCCAACGCTGCGCGCCATCGGCCAACAGCGGGCTGTAGCCATCTGTGTCATTAAGTTCGGTGTAACCTAGCTGGCTGCGAAATTCACCTAACGGCAAATCTATTTGCCAGTCGATGCTCGCCAGCCAGCCGTCTCTATTACCGCCAGGACGCCCAGACTCGGTTCCCGTGTTGGATAGCAGGCTTAACTCTGTGCTGACCTGGTAATTGCCCCAGCTACTGCTTCTCGGGCAGTTCATGCCAACACCGGCCTTGCTTTCAAGCGCAGTAAGCTGACGCTGATTGTGAAATAATTGATACTGTGTAGCCATCTGATAATAGGGCTTGCAACTTAAGCCGGTAGCACGCTGATACCGAGCACTGACGTCCAAGCCGGTATAGAGAGAACTGCCACCAAATTGCAAATGCGTAATGCCGGTGTTTACTTGCCAGCTCTGTCTGCGCCCTGGCCTGATAAAGGAGTAGCGACTATCGAATTGCAGCAAATCAGACTCGGAATCCTCGCTTAGCCTGCCCCTTACCTCCGTTAGCCAGTTATGCTGATAATTCGGGCCCAGCTGTCGATAGCGCCCCCCCAAGCGTAAATTCATATACGGGCCGCTTTGGGGCCTGAATTCTTTGTTCAGGGGCAGCACGATGGGGTCACCGGAGAGCGTCAAAGTCAGTTGACTCGGGCCCGGCGCACCATTTAGATTGTTATCGTGGCCTGCCAGTATATCTAGCTGGCCGCTGCGCTCAGTGGTGAGTGCGCGCCAGGATTTTTGGCGCTGCAGAACTATTCCCTCAAGGTTGCTTGGCAGATCTTCACGCGCAAGCAGAGCGTCATTGATCTCCAGTGCCGAGAACAACTGGCCCTGTAAGTATAGTGCCTGCGCATAGTCCATTTGGGCCGCGCCATTTTCAGGCTCTAACAAGAGGGCCCGCTCCAGCGACTCAAAAGCATCCGCTATATCCCCGCTATTCAGCTTTGCAGCGCCGAGCAATGCGTAAAACTCTGAGCTTTCCAGACATTCTGAGGACATCGGTTCGAGCTGCTGGCTTAGCGAGGGCCAATTAACATCGGCACCGGGGTAGTAAGGCGTCAGGTCAGGGCATTCTGCGCTGGCATTCGATGATACGGTTACAAGGCCAAAAGAGACGATAAAGAGAAGTGCAGTGCAAAAAAATCGCGGCATAGCGCCTGACAGCCCTGTTAGGACGTTGGGTTTGCCATGTAAAAGCCGATTATGAAACATGGCGGGATTATCTGGGATCACATCGATTGATACAACACAGCAATTCACTGTAACAGCCACACTAGGCTAATAATCGAGAAGATTAAGAAGTCACAAGAAATGGGGCGCTCAATCTCTGTTCCCGGCAACTACTTTTAGCTTAGGCGGCATCCGTTTAGTGCTTTTCTTCTTGCCTTGCGCCAGCTCTGAAATTGCCGGTGCGAACAAGGTATGGGGAATTCTCAAGCCACTTAGCAAATAGCTGCCTTGGGAGATAAGCTGTTGGTCATTAAGCTGGCGTGCCGCACATTCCCCAATCAGGATGGGTTGCGCTAGCTCTTCTGTTAATTCTTGAACACGTAAGGTAATGGTCACTGTGTCACCCAATAGAGAGTGGCTGCGGCGATGTGCAGGCCCTATAGAACCAATTAAAGCAGGCCCTTGCTCAATGCCAATACCCAAGGCCAGTGGCTCCAAGTGACTGGCCGACTGCGGCGTTAACATGTCTTGATCAATCGCCTCTTGCATACCCTGCGCTGCTTGCAACGCTTGTAGCGCTGCCTCGCGATGCTGTCCGTCCCAAACTGCCAGGACACTGTCTCCCTTAAATTCGTGTACGCGGCCGCCATGCTGCTCGACGATTGCTGTGGCGCGCACAAAGAAAAAATGTAATACCGCGGCCGACTCTTCAGGGGGCCGTGATTCACTAAAGGCGGCGAAATTTCGAAGATCAGCGCTCAATAGAGTGACATCACAACGCTTTGCGTTAATCGCCGAACTAGGCAAGGTATAAGCAATCTCTTTTGCAATATCCAGTGGCAGATAGCTGCTTAGGTTGCCATACACCCGACTACGCTCGACTCGCACACGGCTCTGCTCTAACAGTAGCAGTAAGCTTGCAGCGAGCAGGCTATAAAGTGCGGGGAACAACCATCCCATCCAGACTTCACTGCTGCTGAGCATCTGAATATGCAGTGTAAGTACAAGCACAGGGAAAACTACGCCTGCGATAGGCAGCCCGTAGGCGGACACGCGAGCTGGCGCTGCAGCCAGTTTAAGTAAAACCAAGGCAATGCAAATGCTAATAAACCCCAATAGCCAGTTTGCGGAACGCGGGGTATAGGGCATCTGTGCATCCAGCAAACTACTCAAAATGCGCGCCTGTAACTCGACGCCGGGAGTCGCTCCACTGTAGGGCGTGGGAACGATATCACCCATACTCAATGCGGTTGCACCAACCAATACCCAAGTGTTTTCAAATAGTCCCGGCTCTATATTCCCTGACATTACATCGGATGCCGACACTGCCCGGAAATTATTCGGCGCTTGCTTATAGGAAATACGAATATTGCCCTGGCTATCAAGCGGAATGTTAAGGCCGGGGTAGGCATCGAGCTGTAAGCGGAATTCGGGGCCAAAAAATGACCTGTCAGCGCGTACGCTAGCGTTCCAATCCACGCTATTGGTTGCCTCTAATAAAGCGCTAATAGCGAGTGCAGGGTAGGGCATGCCGTCGACGCAAATTAATGCTGGAAACTGACGTATAGAACCGTCGCTCGCCACGATAGGCGTGATATGGCCCTTGGAAATTGCTGAAAACCCAGCGTGGCTGGCGATATAATTTTGGGTACTAGGCAGCGATATTCCAGAGCTCGCTCCAGGCGGCTGTGCACCGCAGCTAACAGCAGTCAGCGCATGCGACATAGCACCCACGCGTGCCGTCTGCTCGGACTGGAGAATCGGCACCTGCGCTAGCACCGCCCCGCGCGAAGACTCCAAGGCAGCGACTAATCCAGCATCTCCGTCCTTGGGCTCCGCCAAAAACACATCGTGAATTTGTAGTTGGGCGCCTGCCTCATCAATGGCATTGACCAGGCGCGCAAGTTCCTGTCTAGGCCAAGGCCAGGGGCCGACTTCGGCCAAGCTTTTTTCATCGATAGTAACCAATGTGATGCGCTCTTCGATAGCGTCGTCTGTAGTTAAAGTCCAACCCATCACACCGAGACGCTCTTCCACGGTTTTAAGCGCATCACTAAAAGCGAAATTTAAAGCAACAGCCAAAATCCCAGCCAAAAGCAATACCAGCAAGCGCCCATCACGAGGCCGTATAGGCGGTAATTTTTGCAAAGAATTTGCTAGTAGTGTTGGCAGGGCAGAGAGCTGCATGGCTATTTACCATCCCAAAGCGTTAGACCATTGATACTGCCGCTTTCCAATTGTTTCTCAAAAAAGTAGCCAGCCTCGCTACCATCGGTAGTAACCGCCCCGGAAAGGCGCTGAGTATCGGCGATTGCATTGAAATAGCCCCGGTCAGAAATAGTGCCACTTGCCGTGAAGTCGACAAACCCCGTGCTGATATGATTCAGGTTTAGCTCAGTAGTGAAACTACTTTTATCAAAATCGATAGCGAGATTTCCTCTGTTCACTTGCATTGCCACGATACCGCTTTCGGAATTGTAAAACGCCTGCGCACTAGCCAGAGAAAAACTGACTGGGCCTAAGCCCTGTTCAACTTGAGGCCGGGGGCCTTCGGTTCGAAACAAAGCGTATTCACTATTGCCCACGGTAACCTTACGGCCAGTTCTCGCCTCTGCGTAGCTCAGCGTTATGCGCTCCTGCGCTCTGGGCTCAGAAGCCCAACGACCCCATGCCATCTGGCGATTCGTCAATTCAGAGCTCGCGAGCTGTGCTTTGGGAGTGAAGTCGAACAAATCATCAGCCAAGTCTTCGGCCAAGTCTTTGGCCAAGTCTTCGGCCAACTCGTCAGCCACTTGCTTTGTAGCCTTTAATGCAGTGACATTTTCCAGGTAGGCATCGTTGTCAGCAACAACCGCGTCGTCTTGAGATGTGTCATCTGCTAGAGCAAGCTGCACTTCTTCGCGCATGGTGCCCGGTTCTCTTTCATGGGGTGCCGGAATTAATCGCGGCACCCGCGCTGTGCCTTCAAATTCAAGCATTTGCAATGCGCTGTCTGTTAGCTCCACCGCATTAGCAGCACAGGGCCCGATAGCCGAGGCAGTGCATTCCGCTGAATAAGGCGCCATTGTAATAGCCCCCTGATTCACCAGTGCGCGCGTGCTCTGCCCAGTAACGCTAACCACAAAGTCAGTACCCCGAACCCCGATAGCAGCAATCGGCGTATTTAGCCGATAGCGAGAACGCGCAGCCTTTGCGCCTTCTCCGGAAATAGAGCGGGCGATACCTTCAATTAGATTGAATTTGATTGAGGACTCTTCAGGATGCTCTGAATCATAGTCATAGCTGATAATTTCAAGCTGACTGTCTGGTCTTACACTAACCAGAGCCTCATCTACAAAGCGGATATGCACATGGCCATTCGTTTGAGTCAAGATCTGGTCACTGGCGCGAATCTGGTTGCCCGTCTCGACCAGCTTCCGAGGCTTTCCCTCGCTCAACAAGTAGGCTTTACCGAGTACCAGGCTGACTTCGCCCACTACCGCCGATCCTCCTACCCCTGCCGCACTAGCTGAATGTGCTGAAATGCTGCATAGAAAGAGGGCAGATACAGCCGCAATTTGACCAAAGATTGAAATCAACCTGCCGAAGAACCCATTGGGCCTAGCTGTGTTGGCTATTTTGCTTAGTTTCATTGTCTAATTCTCTTGTTTCCTAGAAGGGTCATGGACCGGAAACACAACTTGCCTAGTTAGCTGGAGAAGATACTCCAAACCCAATTAACTGCGAGTGACGCCAATCACATGAAGCCAAAATAGTCCCATTTGCTATTACGTTTCAAGCACTTATAATACCGAGCAACGGCGACTACAGCCCCAGCCCAGTGACCTCTGGATCAGAAGTTCATGGCGGTAACCCCCGAACTATTAAGCAGCTTCCCTCTTTTTAAGTTCTTGCCTGGCAAGCTGCTTAATCAGCTTGCCGGGCAGTCTACGCTTACAAAGTTTGCCCGGCGTGGCATCGTACTCAATGCCGGTGTTCGTGAAGAGCACATGTGCTTCCTGTTTGAAGGGCGGCTACAGGGCGTCGATTTTACCATCGATGGGCGCGAAGTTGGTCTCTATTTTGTCGAACCTGGCGACTTCTGCGGCGAACTAGGGCTTTTTGATGAGGGCAACCAGCCAGAATATATCATCGCCCTGACCCCAGTTGTAGTTGTAAACATACCTATTGAAAGTATCAGAGAGGTCATGCTGCGTGATGCTAGCGTGGTGAATATGCTGGGTCGCAAGCTCGCCGCGCGAGTGCGGCAGATGACTGAGCAGCGCACACTGCTTGGCCTGCCAAACGTATCACAGCGCGTCTGTTGCCAGCTGTGGTCCCTTGTAGACGACGGAGCCGAAGGAAACGGCATCCCTCATAAGCTTCCTGCTATAAGCAATCCGCCCACCCATCAAGAGATCGCCATCATGCTAAACGTGAGCCGAGAGACCGTCACGCGTGTGTTTCAGAAATTGCAGAATCAGAAAGTTGTGCAACGCGCCGGTCCAGCCAGTTTATTGATCACCGACATGACTGCTCTTAAACA
>Ga0115569_10003405_pt1 | contig 11774 bp, 9 predicted proteins | sample COGITO_mtgs_1205_2_FD_87295 | JGI IMG/M metagenome (GOLD analysis project Ga0115569, IMG submission 87295) | Pelagic marine microbial communities from North Sea - COGITO_mtgs_120503 | ecosystem: Environmental > Aquatic > Marine > Epipelagic | place: Germany:Helgoland, sampling site Kabeltonne...
GCACCCTATTTCCACGACGGCTCTGCGGCCGATCTCTCGGAAATGCTCGACTTTTACATTCGGGGTGGCAATCGGGTTGACCAGAAAGTCAAGATCAAGAAACTCGAGAAGAGGATCAAGAAGGGGGACAAGGCCAATGTCATCGCGATGATGGAAGGCTTGACCGATCCGCGAATTGCGGAGGGATCTGGACCCTACGCTCATCCCAGCCTGCAACTCTTCCTCGATGACGGGTCGTTTTTCTGGATGGACGCGTCCGATGACCCCAACGCCGATCCCGAAGCCCCTGGGCTGAGTTACGGACCGACGATCTACCCATAAAGCTGCATGAGCACAACGAGAAATTCCTCTACGAGTAGTTTTCAATGTGCTCAAACGATTGCGGCACCCTTCGAGGTCACTGATCGCGGGTGATCACGAACATGTTCGATCTAAGTCGCCCTGGATTCTTCGGAGTCCAGGGCGATTTTGCGTTTGGAGCTGTGCCCAGGAAGGGGCAGGGTGGCCCCGTCGGAGCTTAGTTGTCAGAACGCCTAATATCGGTGGTGCGGAAAACGCAGCGTGAACTGCCTATTCCCGACATCGGAGTCAGGAGCGGCAGTGACTACTCGAACCAGTCATGGTCTCGGACGCGATGCACGTGTCAGCCAATCTTGTCCGATTGTGCATGTAAAGCTGCACGGAAGTCCGGATGGGCAATCTCTGCCAAAGCATGGGCACGATCGCTTACAGTAAGGCCCGACACTTCGGCCGCACCGTATTCCGTTACGACGATATCAAGTTGATGCCTAGGAGTCGTTACCAGCGTGCCTGCAGCGAATGTGGCGAGGATCCTCGAGAGTGTTTCTCCGCCCACTTCGACGGTCGACGGCATACAGATCATCGATCGATCGTCCGCCTCAAAACTCCCCCCCGAAGTAAAGTCTTCGTGTCCACCAATCCCCGAGTGTTGACGTCCATCAATACTATCGGCAACGACCTGGCCCGCGAGATCCACCATCAAGGCTCCGTTGATACATCGCATATTGCGGTTAGCGGCAATAATCATGGGCGTGTTGACATGCTCAACGGGTAGGAACCTGACTTCTTCCTGACCCTCCAACCATTGGTAAAGCTCCGTGCTGCCCATCGCGAAAGTCGCCACGGAATAACCCACGTGGGAGCCTTTGTGAGCATTAGACACCTTTCCAGCTTTGTGGAGCCGCATCAAACCTGTTGTGAACATTTCGCTGTGGACGCCGTAGTCGCCGCCCGGTCCGTCGGCTAGTAGGCCGGCTACAGCACCGGGTATGCCGCCGATACCCGTTTGGATTGTGGCGCCGTCGGGGACGAAGCCCTGAACGAAAGTCGCAATGGCACGTTCGATATCGGTGGGATTTTTTTCGGGAAGCTCCATCGGGACTCTTTGTGTTTCAATCATGATGTCAACTTCATCGACGTGCACGCGATGGCTGTGGTCCGGAAGCAGTCCCAGGGTTCGAGGCAAGAATGGAGTCGTCTCCACGACGAGGAGTCGGTCGGGGTCACTGCCGCATCGGTGAATTTCATCCACAGTCGCTCCGGCCGCGATCGACAGACTGAGAAAACCGTCGGAGTCGGGCGGGGTCGCAGTGATTGCCATGATCCGCGCGTGCATTCTCTCGGCAAAGAGTTTGAATCGCCGAAAGTCACCCGGAAGAAAGGACACATCGTGTCCGGCATTTCGGAGAAGACGTTCGGCGGGACCAAAAAATCCTGACAGAAGATGAACGCCCGGCTTTGTAAAGAGGGTATAGGGCTCCAAAAGCATTCCGCCGAAAGCCGTCAGATCTTCCCAATCCTCTCGTTTCGACATTGCTGCAAGCAGGCTGCAGGGCTGCACCGGCCCGAATCCAAGGCAAAGAGAATCTACTGGGCGAATTAACTCAACGGCTTCTTCAGCACTACATCGTTTCATATTTTTCCTCTCTCAAACATAAAGACCTAACCGACTCACAAAACTTGAATCGCAAGAAAAATGACGTTCCAGACCTCATGGCCACGGTCGATCTTCGTTCTGGTGCTCGAAATGATTTTATAGCTGTGCGCGCCGTCCCAAAGCGCATTATGCCCCAACGGCTGCTCGATAATCTGAGCCACGGAGAGCGCTGCGAGGAGTGAGAGGGCGAGGATGAGTAAGCGTATCATGGACGGACCGTGTGGTGTTGACTCGAAATGCGCCACGGAGAGGGCGTGAACGGCTAAGGTCGGTCGCAAATCCTGCACTGGGCCGTCGCGGTTGTCTTCGGACAATGGACCCGCCCCTCTAAACGGCGGGACCAAACGGATCCTGTTCGCGCGGACGTGAGAATGGACTAACGAAGCTGGGTACATAGCATCGCGATGAGCAGCGGAGCGGTCTGAACTTCACGGTAGATCCGCCTGCGCTATCGGGGCCACCTGCGCGCCGGTCAAGGCGGAGTTCTACCTACGCGCGATGCCCTCGACGATGCTGCATTACCGCTTTGGCACACTCGTTCTTTAACTGGTTGCGGGTCGGCCCGCCGGATCCAGCAGACCCCATGTTCGCGTTGCTAGAACGCACTGTGGGGCTCATCCTCGGCCGCAACCTTCCTTCTGCGCCCGAGCCTGAGCGCCCAGGCAGGGACCGTCGAGACTGAGCTACTCGGCGTCTTTCCGGGTGGCGGCCGTGCCCATCTTTCGACTCACTAACAGAATGATCGATTCGCTGGCCTCTATATACAACGATCGGCTTCCCGGCGGTTCTCTGCGAACGAGAATCGAGCGTCTGTGGACAGAACGTGGACATCTCGCCCTACAATTCCTACTGCGCGAATCAGGCGATGAACTATCTCGTCGGGGGGTAAGCCCTTGGGCACTTCGGGAGTGCGCAACCGAATATCGTTCCCAGCGAGGCGTTTCCGACCTCGGGTGGCGACATGGTGATCGCCTGGACGGGTCCATTTCGGCCCTATCTGTCGAATTGGTGACCGCTACGGATCGTTGCGCGCGCCTTTGAAATCGTTTTCGAGCTGTATCGTGGTCCCGGCTCAGACGAGGTTTTATACGCCGTCTGCGCTTCGTTCGCGCGTGAGCTCGGAGCCCATAGCGCGCCCCCGCAGGAGTAAATTTGATGTTTAATGACGTTTCCGGATCCAGATCCGGATCCGGATGGCGAACCACTATCGAAGACGGATTTGAGCGATGGGGACGGATCGTTGTGCGGTCGCGTTGGATTGCGCTGGTTCTTTCTCTGGTCGTTACGTGCTGGCTCTTCAGCTACCTGCCGAATCTGACAGTCGACAATTCGACCGAATCGTTCCTCACGACGGATGATCCAGCGATCGTCCGATACAACGAATTTCGCGAACAGTTCGGTCGCGACGACAAGATCATCATTGCGGTAGGCGGCGGCGATATCTTCTCCCTCGAATTCCTTGAGCGGCTTCGCGACTTCCACACCGCCATCGAAACAGAAGTCCCCTATATCACCGAGGTCGAAAGCCTCGTGAATGCCCGCTTTACGCGGGGTGAGGAGGGCGGCTTAGTCGTCGGCGAACTCCTCGAAAATTGGCCCGAAACTTCGGAAGACTTGGCACTCTTCGAAGAGCGCGTCCGGGGGAATCCGCTCTACCGAAACGCGCTGGTGTCCGGTGACATGATGATGACGGCGCTTGCGGTCACGCCTAATACGTTCTCAAGCGAATCACCCGAAGTGGATGAACTCGCGGGCTTCGGGGACGATTCCGGCGGCAGCGACGATGCGCCCGTTTTCTTGAATGCGGCGGAAGGAGATGCCGTGATCTCTGGGCTCTATGCCGTCATGGATCGCTTTGAGGCCGTGACGTTTCAGCCGCACATGGCCGGTGCGTTGCCTATGACTTGGCGAATCAACGTCGGGATGATTCGAGACATGTCGGTATTCATTCCCGCGACCGTCGGGCTGATGTGTTTGGTCCTCGGTCTATTATTTCGTCGGGTGGGTGGCGTAATTCTTCCCCTTATGATCGTGGGATTATCGTTGATGGCCTCGCTAGGCATCATGATTATTATGGAGATTCCGGGATCGACGGCAGTACAAATTCTGCCGGTGTTTTTGCTGACAGTAGGTGTCTGCGATGCGGTGCATATTCTCGCGCTCGTCTATCGCCTCCGAATGGAGGGCGCGAGTAAAGAAGATTCCATCGTTAAGGCTTTGGCCCATTCGGGTCTTGCCGTATTGATGACGAGCGTGACCACGGCCGCAGGCATGATTTCATTTGTGACTTCGGAAATGGCTGCAATTCAGCACCTTGGCGTGCTGGCGCCGATCGGTGTCTTTCTTGCGTTCGTCTACACGATGGTCTTGTTGCCCGCCTTGCTTGCGATCTTTCCTTTGACGCCTCCTAAACGGGGTAGGCTGGCCGAGGGCGCGTTTCCCTTCGAGAAGGTTCTGGTCGCTGCGGGACGTTTCGCAGTGCGACATCCGTGGCGAATCTTGGTGCCCTCTACTTTTCTCGGCATCTTGGCGGTGATGGGCGCGGTCCAAATAACGTTCAGCCACAACGGCCTCTCATGGTTTCCAGAGGGTGATCGGACGAAGCAGGATTTTGCTTTGATCGATCGCGAATTCGGCGGTTCCGTGTCGATGGACGTTTTGGTCGATACCGGGGAGGCCGGCGGACTCTACGAACCGGAAATTCTCCGCGAGCTTGAACGAACGAGCTTTGAACTCGCGAATGTGGCGATTCCGCCAGTGACGGTCGCCAAATCTGTATCCATTCGCGACATCGTCGAAGAGACGCATCAAGCGCTCAACGAAAATCGACCTGAAGCGCGCCGGGTTCCGGATAGTCGAGAGGCTGTGGCACAAGAGCTTCTGTTATTCGAACAGAGTGGCAGTGATGACACAGAAGAATTCGTTGACTCCGAATACCGCCTGACACGACTCAATCTTAGAATTCCCTTTGTAGATGCGCTTCTCTTCCCGCAATTCATCAAAGACAGCCGCGACATTCTGGATGAACGCTTAGAGGGAATGGCTACCTATCAGCTCACCGGCTTGATGACGCTCTTGTCGACGATCTTTGATGCGGTGATCGTGAGTATGGGGCGCTCGTATATCTTCGCGATCGCGGTCATCACCCCGCTTATGATGCTCTTGCTAGGTAGTCTGCGTCGCGGGCTTGTCAGTATGGTGCCTAACCTATTTCCGGTCGTAGCCGTACTCGCTGTTTTGGGATGGGGTCAGATTCCAATCGACATGACGACCATGCTGATTGGAGCAATGGTTATTGGCATCGCGGTCGATGACACGATCCACTTCATGCATAAGTTCCATCGCTATTTCGAAGAGACCGGGGACATCGAGCTCGCGGTGACTGAGACTCTGCGAACGACCGGTTCGGCATTGCTCTTTACTACGCTCGTGCTGATGGCGGGCTTCTCAGTGTTCGGGCTCGGCGAAATGACGAATATGCGGGTGTTCGGGCTCTTGTCTGCTTTCGCAGCTGGAGTGGCGCTGCTCGGCGACGTGCTGCTGGCCCCAGCGCTTCTGGCGGTCGTCGAAGGACGGCGCAGCAAGAAAGCCGTGGGCGGCGAGTAAGGCCTCTCGGGACCGCGTGGGGCCCGGCGCGACTCGCGCTGTGCTACCCCCGGATACAGGGCACGACGTGATGTCGTGGTTCGCCAAGAGATGGGGCAAGCGTGAAGGCACTGATCTTCGATACCGAGACGACCGGCATGGTGAAGTTCAAGAAGCCGCCGCAGGATCCCGGTCAGCCGGATTTGATTCAGCTGGGCATGCTTCTCGTTGACTGCAACGATTGGGAGCCGAAGGCTCGGCATTCGCTTCTCGTGCAGCTGGGGGACGGGGTGACGATTGATCCCGGTGCCAAGGAAGCACACGGAATCTCAGAAGAGGAATGCGCGAGTTTCGGCGTGGCCCCGATCGTCGCCTGCTCACTCTTTAATCAAGTCTGCATGCAAGCCGATATCATCGTCGCGCATAACCTGTCCTTCGATACCTCTATCATGAAGACGGCGCTTTTCCGCCTGGGGAACAAGCCCGACCGCTTCGATGGACGTCAGCACGTGTGTACAAAAGAGACGTCGACGGATGTTCTTAAGCTGCCGGGCAAATACGGTTATAAATGGCCGACGCTTGCCGAAGCGTATCGTCACTATACGGGCGATGAGATCGTTGGGGCCCATGATGCTTTGGTCGACACCGAAGCGTGTCTGCAAGTCTTCCGAGGGCTAGTACAGGCCGGCGTCGTCGAACTCAAGGGGCACTAGTCCGGGGACAGTCCAGGTATTGGTCACAGGAGACTAGGCGAAGAGTCGTCTGTCTCGCGTGTGACCTCAAAGAATGCCTCGAGTTCCCGTTCTTCCTCAGCCCAGATACGCAGTCGATCTAGCATGGCTGGCAGGTCATCTCCGAGCGCCGCTAGCACAGCGGTATGTCGTGGCCCATCGGCGACATAGGCGCCGCGCAGCACGAGGCAGGCATCCGAGAGTCGAGCGCGCACAGAAACGGCCTTGGCATCGATGACCGCGAGTGGAAGCGCCGCGAACTCCGCGCGAGCGGCGACCTCTAACTCCGCCCGCCGATTCGAACGATCCGTGACACCGTCTAACTCCTCGACACGCTCCTTGAACGAAAGCGTCGCTTCGGCGATTTGGCGGCGGTCGTCAATCGAGGCTCGCACTCGCTGGGCCGTGGGCCAAGACGAGGACGACGACGGGGAGGTCATCTCGCCGGTTGAGTTGGGGTTCGCGCTCGCAGCTTGGCTCGCGCTTTCCAGCGCTGCGAAGAAACGGATCGCGGCTTGCTGGCCGATAAACTGGGCGACGCCTTCATTGAATTCGGCTTCTCCTGGAAAAAAGGCGGTCGCGTGCACGAGTTCGTGAAAGAGGGTTTCGACGAGGCTCGCGGCGCCACGGGAGAGCATTGGCCGCGTGACCGGGTCGTCGAGCCAGCCGAGGGTCGAATAGGCTGCGACCCCGCTGATACAGACGTCAAAGCCTTCCTCGGAGCGTAGTCTTGCCGCTTCGGCTTCCGCCCGTTCGCGGTCGAAATACCCGCGATAGGGGAGGTGGCCAAGCATCGGGTACCACCATGGGACGGATTCGAGACGGTCGCCGCGTGTGCGAACGAGGGTGGTGACGATACGATCCTCTGGCCAATCGACGTAGCTCGTGTATTGATCATCGACTTCAAGGCCAATCTCGAGCGCGAACCGGCGCACGTCTTCGACCAATCCGAGCAGGGCGCGGACGTCCTCGCCGTGGGCGGGGTCGAGGCTCGCCTCTTCGAGGGGTTGGCGATTCCAAAGCAGCCGCAGTTGGCCTTCGGCGAGGTGGCCGTAATAACACCCCGATTGACTGATGAGCATAGAGCCCAAGAGGGCCAGGGAGACGAAACGCATGAGTGAGCAATTCGGTCGGAATGAGGAACGGATCCACCGCTTTCGGATTGAATGCGACGCGGACGCGATTCGGGAATGGTTATTGGCGGAAGCGTTTGAGGCCGGAGCTGGCGGTGCTGAAGAAAAAGAAGTTGACGGGCGATTCCATGCGGACATTTACGCGACTCCCGACCGGATAGAAGCGGTCCGAGCGGTACTCGAAGGTGCGGGTGCTTCGAATGCGTTAGTCGGCCCGGTCGAGATTCTACCCCCCGTCAATTGGAGCGAGGCCTGGAAAGAAGGGCTTACCGCGCTCGTGATCTCAGAGCGGCTTGTCGTTCGTCCGCCCTTTATCGAATACGAGCTCGCCGAGGGCCAGCGTGAGATCGTGATCGACCCGGGGCAGGCATTTGGTACGGGCAACCATGCGTCCACGAGGCTCTGCCTTGAATGGATCGACGAGCTGCTCATCGCAAAGGACGGTCGCGAGCATTTCGATCGCGTGCTTGATGTTGGAACGGGGAGCGGCGTGTTATGTCTAGCGGCCGTCGCGCTAGGTGCGAAGACTGCCCTCGGCTTCGACCTCGATCCAGTCGCGACCCACGCCGCAGAGCAAGCAGCAAAGGACAATGAACTCGTGCCTGTCGTACGGTTCTTTACGGGACCGATCGAAGCCGTGTCGAGCACCGAACCTCCGTATCCCCTGGTTGTCGCAAATTTGCTGAAGCGCGAGATGCTTCCTATTGCATCCGAGATTGCGTCGCGGGTCGCAGATCGTGGGCGGCTCGTGTTAGCGGGTTTGCTCGAAGAAGATTTAAAGGAAGCGCTCGAGCGATTCGCGAAAGAGGGGTTACACGAACTTGGTCGAAAGCAGAGCGTTGACGGGATCGGCGTTTGGATGAGTCCCTGCTTGGTGCGCGACTGATCGCAGATGTCCTCCGTGGCAGCTGCTTCTCTCACGCCGAATCGGACAGGGTTGGAATGCTCAATCGGCCACTCGCCTGAATCCTCCCTCGGCGTTGCTCTCTCGCTCACTGCGCATCCCGCTCAAGCCAATCCTCGTAGAGTTCATGAAGGATCGCGTCGAAGGTGACCTGCGGTCGCCAGCCCGTGGCTTCGCGTAGTCTGGATGCGTCGCCAACTAACCAGTCGGTCGGACGAAAGCGTTCTGGATCTTGTTCCACGCGTGGTGCTATGCCGGCGATTTCGATGAGTCGGTCGAGCAGATGTTGTATCGTTGTCGCTTGTTGGCTTGCGACGTTATAGACCTCCGCTGGGACATTTGGCTCCAGTAAGGCCATGTAGGCCCGCAATACATCGTCTACGTGCAGGAAGTCGCGCACGCTCTCTAGGTTGCCAACGCGCATGACCGGGGCCTGGCGACCAGCACGGATCGCCGCCACCTGGCGAGCGAAACTCGAAACGACGAAAGCGTCGAGCTGACCCGCGCCGGTGTGGTTAAAGGCTCGCACGCGAACGACGTTCATGCCCCGGGCTGCAGCCGCTTCACCAAGCCGCTCTCCTGCTGCCTTGGTTCGGGCATAAGGCGAGCGCGGAAGCAAAGGGGTGGACTCATCCAGAGCCGCTTGCCCGTCGTCTGTCGGCGGGGGCGTCGCGGCATATTGGTCTGCGGATCCGATCAGAAGAACCCGGGCTTTCGGACAGGCCTGTTCGACCGAGTCGAGAAGCGCACGTGTGCCCAGGAAATTCAAGCGGTAGCAGGCGGCGGGTTCTTTCCAGGACTGAGCAACGCTGCTCATAGCGGCGAGGTGGATGACCGCGTCCGGTGCGTTCTGCCGAAGCGCATGGCGAATACTTGCCGGATTCGTGACGTCGACCTCTCGGTCAGCCCCGGTCGGCTCGTGGCCCGCGCGCTCGAGCGCCGGCAAGAGCTTTCGCCCGACAAATCCCCCCGCACCTGTTACAAACACCCTCATCGCCGCAGGCTGACAGATCGCGAACCCGCGAGCAATGCGTGGGCTGGTCTTGACCGGGCCGGTGGCAATCGGGGACCATAAAAACATGATCATAGGAGTCGCGGGCCGTAACGGGGCCGGTAAGGGAGAATTCGTCCAGTTCTTGGAGACGCGCAGCTATAGCGTGTTCTCTTTGTCGGATGCGATTCGTAAAGAACTCGCAGACCGCGGGCTCGAAGAGAGCCGTGAGCTCATGATCGAGACCGGTCAGGAGATGCGTCGGAAGGCGGGGCCGGGCGCTCTGGCTCAGCGTCTCGCCCGGCAGCTCCTCCCGGACCGGAACTACGCCATTGATTCAATCCGCCATCCGGTGGAAGTCGAGATTCTACGCCAGCACGCCGGGGCGACGGGTCACGTTTTCCACTTGGTTTGGGTCGATGCGAAGCTCGAAACGCGCTTTGACCGTATGGTGAAGCGGGGGCGCTCGGGAGATCCCGCGACCGTCGCTGACCTCGAACGGCTCGAGGTGCGTGAGCGGGGCAGTGATGACCCTAACGCGCAGCAGCTCGATGCGGTTGAAGCCGAAGCGGATTTTCGTCTCGCGAATGACGACACCCTGCAAGGGTTTCAGGATCAGATCCAGACCTGGGTCCGCGCGAACTTGGCTTTCGATCGGCCGGGCTGGGACGACTATTTTATGAATATCGCCCGCGTAGTTGCTTCACGAAGCAACTGCGTAAAGCGCAAAGTGGCCGCGGTGGTGACCCTCGACAAGCGAATCATTTCGACGGGCTATAACGGGACGCCCCGAGGCACGACTAACTGCAACGAAGGCGGCTGCCCGCGATGTAACGATCTCGCGCCGGGCGGTACACGGCTCGACGAATGCCTCTGTTCGCATGCAGAGGAAAACTCGATCACCCAGGCGGCCTACCATGGCGTCTCGCTCAAGGGCGGTACGATTTACACGACGTTCTCTCCGTGTCTGCAATGCACGAAGATGATTATCAATGCGGGGCTCATTGAAGTGATTTATCAGAGCGATTACCCGCTCGGCGACGTGTCTCTCGCGCTCCTGCGCGAAGCGGGAATCAAAACGCGCCAAATCGGGATCTGACTCGGAATTCGCGAGTCGGGCGCCGAAAATCTCACCAACTTGTTAGAGGCGCAAGCTCCGATTCCGACCGCGAAGTTCGAGTGACACTGTAAGTTTGTGTTGCTGCTGAAATACCGGCTACTGATGCCTTTGCGACTCAGTTGATTTGATCTCAGGTTATCTAGAAAACGTTGGCCCCGGCACCCAGGTTTCCCTCAATTCGTTAGCGGAATCTTCCGAATCACTTTCCATCGATTACGCGTGTTGTAAGTCACGGGCAACAGGTGTTTCGAGGGGGCGGTTCGTCCGTGCCCCGCAGACTGCTGTCCCCGTGCGAGGTTCGGATGCGACCGAAGCCCTCAAGATTAATGGATCACCGCGAATATCCCATCCTCTACGTCGACGACGAGAAGGATAATCTTCGGATATTCGAGCTGACGTTCCGGCGCGACTTCACGGTTTTGACCGCGACGAGCGCGAAGGAAGGCCTCGAGCTGCTCGCTCAGCATCCCGTCGCAGTGGTGCTTTCGGATCAGAAGATGCCTGGCATCGAAGGCGTCGAGTTCCTTCGACAGGTGCGTGAACTCGACTCCCGCGCGCTGCGAATTTTGGTCACCGCCTACGGTGACGCGAAGATCCTCGGCGAAGCGATCAACGACGGCAACATCTACCGCTATGTCGCGAAGCCTTGGGAGCCGGGGGATATGCGGCTCACAGTGCAGCGTGCGATCGAGGCGTATGCCCTCGAAGCGGAACGCGCGACGCTGCTCGAAGAACTCATGGTTTTGAACCGCCTGTCGCGTACGATTCATCGCGACATCGAAGGCGGCAGTCTCCATGAAACATTGCTCGTAGCGCTTCGCGACGAACTCGATTTCGACGGTTGTTCGCTCCTGCTTCGGGATCCGGATTCGGACACGGTTCGCTTCGTGGCAAGTGCGCCCGATGACGACGTTGCCTTCAAGATTTCCGACACCGAATTTAGTCGCGCCAAAGCCCCGATATTTTTGGATCGCCTGCTAAAAGGCGATTCGCAGATGCTCCGCGGCGATGATGCTGTCGAACTCGAAAAGCCCGTTCGCGCTTGGCTGACCGAGGTTGCTGCCGAAGAGATCTTTGTCGTGCCGCTCGCGGGCAAGGAAAAAGTGATCGGCGCGTTGGCGGTTGATAATCGCCGTGGCGGGCAAGCCCTCGGCACAGATGGCCGCATGCTGGTCGAAGGTCTTGCTATGCAGGCCGTGATCGCAATCGAGAACGCGAAGGTCGTGGATGATCTTCGGCGTTCACGCGCGCAGATTCAAAGGGTCGACCGGCTTGGCACGTTAGGCACGCTTGCCGCAGGTTTGGCACACGAGATCAATAATCCACTCGTCTCGCTCAATACGTTCCTGTACC
>Ga0115569_10003407_pt1 | contig 11773 bp, 12 predicted proteins | sample COGITO_mtgs_1205_2_FD_87295 | JGI IMG/M metagenome (GOLD analysis project Ga0115569, IMG submission 87295) | Pelagic marine microbial communities from North Sea - COGITO_mtgs_120503 | ecosystem: Environmental > Aquatic > Marine > Epipelagic | place: Germany:Helgoland, sampling site Kabeltonne...
ATATCGCTATTTAGTTGATCGGGAACTCGACCCCTAACGTCATAGGGTTTGAAACAGGTGATTTCTTCAGTCATTTAGTCAACTTCTTTTAATGGAATAGATTAGGAATGCGCTCTACTGCTGCATGCGCACAGTACTAACAACTCGAGTTAGCGCCGTTGGAAATTATCCAGATTGCGACTGATAGGTAAAGTTTGTAGCCTCGATAAAACCATCGACACTGCCGCAATCGAAACGCCGCCCAGTAAATCGATAGCCTATCACCTTGCCCTGCTGCGCCTGCAATTGCAGGGCGTCTGTAATCTGCATCTCGCCATTCTTGCCAGGAGGCGTGTTGCGAATAACATCGAATATGTCAGCGCTGAGGATGTAACGGCCTATAATCGCCAGATTACTCGGCGCATCCTCTGGCGCGGGCTTCTCTACCATATTACGAACCCGGTAAATATTATCTTCTTCCAGATCACCCTCGATAACACCGTAGCGATAGGTCTCATCTTCTGGCACCTCTTCAATGGCAACGATACTGCATTGGTATTTTTCATAGAGCTTGACCATCTGAGTCAGCAGGCCATCACCCTCAGTGATACAGTAGTCGTCTGCCAATACCACAGCGAAGGGTTCGCGACCTATCAGGGTCTCGCCGACAAGAATGGCGTGACCCAGCCCTTTCATCTCAACCTGGCGCGTGTATGAAAATATGCAGCGCTCCATGATATCCCGCGTACTCTGCAGCAGCTCTTCCTTGTCAGAGCCAGCAATCTGATGTTCCAACTCATAGCTAATATCGAAGTGATCTTCTATCGCACGCTTACCCCGACCGGTCACAATAGCGATCTCGCTAATACCCGCATCCATAGCCTCCTCTACCCCATACTGGATTAAGGGCTTGGTCACGATAGGCAGCATCTCTTTCGGCATCGATTTTGTGGCTGGCAAAAATCGCGTGCCATAGCCGGCAGCTGGAAATAGACATTTTTTAATAACAGACATGACTCGGTGGTTCCTTAATATCGGTATTTCTATAAATTTAAGAAGGCTAGCAGCCTAGACCCACAGACCGAGCAAACAATATTGGCAGAGAATGTTATTCAGCGCCGCCTAGACTCGACCATAGCGATCTTCGAAGCGGACAATATCGTCCTCACCCAGATACTCACCAATCTGAACCTCAATGATCTCTATAGCCTCATCGCTGTTATTGGTCAGCCTGTGTTTGCTGCCAATGGGTATACAGGTAGATTCGCCGGGCTGCAGTTCAAACTCTTTGTCATCACAGGTAACCCGTGCCACACCTCTGAGCGCAATCCAGTGCTCTGCCCTCTTGTGGTGCAATTGGAGGGAGAGCACTGCCCCGGCATTGACCACTATGTGCTTCACCTGATACCCGGGCCTGCAGCTTAGAGACTCGTACGAACCCCAAGGGCGATAAACCAACCTATGCAATATGCCTTCTTCCCGTCCCTGGTCTTGCAACTGTTGTACCAAGTGCTTTACCGACTGCACCTTCGAGCGCTGGGTTACCAGCACAGCATCCGCCGTTTCCACAACAACGATATCTTTTACTCCGGCAACGGCGACAAGACGAGACTGCGCCTGGATATAGCTATCTTGCACACCTGCAGTGAGTATATCACCCGACAGCGCATTGCCCTGCCCGTCCTTAGCCTGCACTTCCCATATCGCATCCCAGGCCCCGAGGTCATTCCAGCCCGCATCCAGAGGAATAACCACGGCGGAATCTGTCTTCTCCATTACCGCATAGTCAATAGAATCACTGCGGCAACTGGCAAAAATGGCCTCGGGGATATGCCGAAAATCCTCACCCTGCTCCAGCTGGCTATAGGCCTCATGACAGCTTTCGAAAATATCCGGAGCATGTCGTTTCAACTCATTGAGGTAGGTAGAAGCCGAGAACAGAAACATGCCACTATTCCAATAATAGTTGCCGCTATCCAAATACATCTGCGCCGTCTCGCGATCCGGTTTCTCCACGAATTGCTTAGCTGAAAAACCGTCGACGCCTTCGAGACTCTCTCCCTTCTCAATATAGCCGTAACCAATTTCTGGGACACTTGGCACTATTCCGAAGGTGACTAACTTATTCTGTTGGGCTGACTGAAGCGCCTTGGCGATCGCCTGAACAAACTTTGCCTCGTCCTGAATGACGTGGTCGGCGGGCAGAACCAGAAGATAGGGGTCGGCATGATCTTGCTGAGCCAGAAGAGCCGCGAGCGCGACCGCCGGGGCCGTATTTCTGCCAACAGGCTCCAATAGAATATCGGCGTGTTCTTTCCCTAGCTGTCTCAATTGTTCGGCCACAAGGAAGCGGTGATCGTTATTGCAAACAGCTATGGGATCTTCGATGCCCGGCACACTTTCCAGGCGCGACAAGGTATTCTGAAACAGGGAGCCGTGCATGTTAGGAAAATCGATAAATTGCTTGGGTAGCATAGATCGAGACATCGGCCAGAGGCGTGAACCTACACCACCGGCGAGAATAACGGGAATTAACATAGAGCCTGCTACCTGGTGACTTCTAAAAAAGGAACGCCATAGTAGCAAAATATCGCCTATTTTAATAAATAGAGGCTATTCAAGGGCCTGTCCCAAATTTATGATCGATTATTTAGCCCTAGCACGATAACATCGCTTCCTTTACATAAGCGCCCCTTGGAGGGTTTTGGCTAACTCATGACTCAAGAAGAACACAACTTCGTTCCCAAAAATTCTTATAATTTAGAAGAATTGGTAGCTTGTGGCTATGGTCGCCTATTCGGCCCTGGTAACGCCAAATTGCCGATAGGCAATATGCTGATGCTCGATCGCATAGTCGAAATCAATAGCGATGGCGGTGAGCACGGGCGCGGACAAATAATTGCCGAGCTAGACATAAAACCCGATCTCTGGTTTTTTGACTGCCACTTCCCCGGAGATCCGGTTATGCCCGGCTGTCTCGGCCTGGATGCCTTGTGGCAACTGCTGGGGTTCTTCCTTGGCTGGAGCGGACACCCCGGAAAGGGTCGGGCATTAGGCGCAGGGGAAGTAAAGTTTACGGGTGAAATTTTGCCGACTTCGAAGAAAGTAGTTTATGAGCTGTCGATTAGCCGACTAATCAATAGAAGCCTGGTTATGGGCATCGCAGATGGACAGGTATCTGTGGATGGCAAAACGATTTATACCACCAAGACTTTGAAAGTCGGTCTGTTTACGCCGGACAATGCATTCTAGTATGAGATGGAGGAATGGTTCGGTTTTGATTGAGGAAATCCTATGAAGCGCGTTGTTGTTACTGGTATCGGCATTGTTTCCTGTCTGGGCAATAACAAAGAGTCAGTGCTGGAATCCCTAAAGGCAGGCCTCAGCGGCATTCGGCACAATTCCAGCTACGAAGAGATTGGCATGCGTAGCCATGTCAGCGGATCGGTACAGATCGACACGTCTGAAGTTATTGACCGCAAAATACTCCGTTTCATGGGCGATGCCTCGGCCTATGCCTATCTGGCAATGGAGCAGGCAATAAGCGACGCCAATCTTAAGGAAGACGAAGTCTCTAATTTTCGCTCAGGCTTGGTGGTGGGCTCCGGAGGCGGTTCCTCAGAAGAGCAGCTTGAGTCTATGGACATCATGCGCGAGAAAGGCCTGCGCCGAGTTGGTCCTTACCGCGTAACCCGTACTATGAGCAGCACCACTTCAGCCTGCCTGGCGACCCCGTTCAAGATCAAGGGCGTCAACTACACAATCTCCTCGGCCTGCGCGACCAGCGCGCATTGCATTGGGCACGGCGCCGAACTGATCCAGTTAGGCAAACAAGATATCGTGTTCGCAGGCGGCGGCGAAGCAGAGCATTGGACTATGAGCCATATGTTCGATGCTATGGGCGCCCTATCGACTAAATACAACGACACGCCTGACAAAGCTTCACGCGCCTTCGATGCGGATCGCGATGGCTTCGTTATTGCTGGCGGTGGCGCAATACTGGTTATGGAATCTCTCGATCACGCATTGGCGAGAGGAACGAAGATCTACGCCGAGCTAACTGGCTACGCCGCAACATCCGATGGCTACGACATGGTCGCGCCCGCCGGTGAAGGTGGCGCACGCGCAATGCAGATGGCGACGGCTGGTCTGGAAGGAAATGTTGATTATATCAACACCCACGGCACCAGCACCCCGGCTGGCGATGTCTCAGAACTGCGCGCAATCAAAAGCGTATTCGCCGAGAATGTACCCGCGTTCAACTCTACCAAGTCACTATCAGGCCATTCGCTGGGAGCGGCTGGCGCCCAAGAGGCCATCTATAGTTTGCTAATGATGGAGAACGACTTCATCGCCGCCTCTGCAAATATCGAAAACCTGGAAGAGGAAGCGCAAGGAATGCCGGTGGTACTGGATCGACGGGACAACGTTACTCTGAATCGCGTCATGTCAAACAGCTTCGGCTTCGGCGGCACCAATGCCTGCCTGGTCTTTGACCGCTATCACAGTTAAACCTTCTTTCAGGAAACTATTGCTCAATAAAACTGGTCAAACTCGTATGAAGATGAGTTCCCTTATTGGAATACAACTGCAACTGCTTCTCGGCGCTGCCCTGCTGCTGAGCAGCAGCGCGCACGGGCAGCTGGGGCCGCGCTCTGTTTCCGGCCTTGCACCACAGTCCGATATTCAGCAACCCCTCCCTCTGGAGCAGGCGTTTCCCTTCTATGTCAGCGCCGTGAGCCCAGGCAAGTACAAAGTATTCTGGGATCTGCCCCAGGGGCACTACCTTTACCGACACGCCTTCGATTTTACGCTGAGCCAGCGGCTTGATAGCGAGGCGCTTGCGGTGGATTTCTCGATGCCCGATGGACTGAAGAAGACCGATCAGTTTTTCGGTGAAATCGAGGCCTATTATGGACAACTGACTATCGATCTGAGCCTGAGCACCGTGCCCGGCCCGGATGCCAGAATATATATTCACTATCAGGGCTGTGCCGATTGGGGGTTCTGCTACCCTCCACAGCGCTTCGAATTCCTGCTTAACCCCTAATCCAAACCCCTCAATTCGCAAAAAAGCGTGAAATGCGCTCTATTTTCTGAGAAAATGCCGCCAAAATGGCTAATCAGGCGTTTCTGGAAGAAAATTTCCGCCCGCCGCATTAGGAATAAGATCATGGCATCAATATTGGCATTGCACGGGCCCAACCTAAACCTGCTAGGTAGTCGTGAGCCCCACATCTATGGCTCCGACACGCTCGAAGACATCAACGAGCGCCTCAGCTTGCGGTGCGCAGATTCGGGCCATCAATTCGACAGCTTACAGAGCAATTCAGAAGGCGAGATAATTGACCGGCTGCATGCCGCGCGCAAAGATGGAACCGCCTTCATGATTGTTAACTTTGGTGGATTCACCCACACAAGCATCGCCATTCGCGACGCGATACTTGCCTGTGAGATTCCATTTATCGAAGTGCATCTTTCCAACCTTTTTAGTCGAGAAGAGTACCGACATCATTCTTATTTTTCCGACATCGCTGTCGGCTGTGTCATAGGCCTGGGTGCCCAGGGGTATGAACTGGCGCTTCAAGCTGCATGCAGAAAACTAGCTAACTAAGACTCGGGGCAGGATATTTTTTATGGATATTAGAAAAGTAAAAAAGCTAATTGAATTGTTGGAGTCATCCGACATCGCTGAGATTGAAATCAAGGAAGGAGAGGAGTCTGTTCGCATTAGTCGTGGCTCTACTTCGGCACCCGCACCCATCGCCTATCAGGCACCGGCACCCGTACCCGCGCCCGCTCCAAGCGCCGCTGCGGCACCAGCCGCCGCAGCCCCTGCGCCCGCCGCGGAGAGCGGACATGCGATTAAGTCGCCGATGGTGGGAACGTTCTATCGCTCCCCATCTCCATCATCACCAGTGTTCGTCGAAGTGGGCAAACACGTTAAGGCCGGCGATGTAGTGTGCATCGTTGAAGCTATGAAGATGATGAATCAGATCGAAGCCGACCATGCAGGTGTGGTTGAGGCTATTCTTGTTGAAGATGGCGAGCCCGTAGAATTCGATCAGCCCTTGATCAGAATCGTATAGAACGCTCTTTTTGTATTCAGCCTAATCCAAGGATAGCAGCATGCTAGAAAAAGTATTGATAGCCAATCGCGGCGAGATCGCACTGCGCGTGCTTCGATCTTGCAAAGAGCTCGGCATTAAAACTGTTGCGGTTCACTCAACCGCAGACAAGGATTTAATGCATGTTCGACTCTCCGATGAGTCGGTTTGCATAGGCCCCCCTAGCCCGACAGATAGCTACCTGAACGTTCCAGCCATCATCTCAGCCATGGAAGTGACTGATGCCGACGCGGTACATCCAGGCTAAGGCTTTCTTTCCGAGAATGCCGACTTCGCCGAACAGGTCGAAAACAGCGGCTTCGTCTTTATCGGCCCGACGGCGGAGACGATCAGGCTGATGGGCGACAAGGTATCCGCAATCGAGGTCATGATTGAGGCCGGCGTACCCACCGTGCCTGGCTCTAATGGCCCTCTCGACGATAACAACGAACGCACCCTGGAACTGGCTAAGGAGATCGGCTATCCGGTCATCATTAAGGCCGCCGCCGGTGGTGGTGGACGCGGCATGCGCGTTGTACACAACGAAGCGGCTCTGCTGAAAGCTATCTTTGTTACGCAGTCGGAGGCGAAATCTTTCTTCGGCAGCGGCGTCGTGTATCTAGAGAAGTTTCTCGAAAATCCGCGCCATGTTGAAATTCAGGTAATAGGCGATGGCCAAGGCAATGCAATCTGCCTGGGTGATAGAGACTGCTCCTTGCAGCGACGCCATCAGAAGGTTTTGGAAGAGGCGCCTGCGCCAGGCATACCAGATGCGGTGCGCGCCGAAGTCGCCGCAACTTGTATCAATGCCTGCAAGAAGATGAAGTATCGAGGCGCTGGAACCTTAGAATTCTTGTATGAAGACGAAGCCTTTTATTTCATCGAAATGAACACGCGAGTTCAGGTCGAACACCCGGTAACAGAAATGATTACGGGCGTGGACATCGTCAAGGAACAACTACGCATAGCTGGTGGTGCGCCGCTTTCATACGCGCAGGATGACATAGTTATTCGCGGACATGCTTTCGAATGTCGAATAAATGCTGAGGACCCCGACACTTTCATGCCCAGCCCAGGCAAGATCAAGATGTTTCACGCACCTGGCGGCAACGGGGTTCGTGTCGACTCTCATCTGTATAGTGGCTACACGGTTCCGCCTTATTATGATTCATTAATTGCCAAGCTCATCTGCCACGCAAACACGCGGGAAGCAGCTCTAAAACGTACACAGATTGCACTGGATGAGATGCTCATCGACGGCATCCGCAGCAATATTCCCCTGCACCAGGACCTAGTACGCGACGCAGAGTTTCAGAAGGGTTGTGTGAATATTCATTACCTCGAAAAGAAACTGGAATCCTAAGACAAAGAGCCTCCTCCTATGTCATGGCAGCAACTCAGGGTTCAGGTGCGATCCGATCAGCTTGAACTCTTGGAACAGATGCTGCTGGATCATGGCGGCCTATCCATTAGCTATCTCGATGCCGAAGATCAGCCGGTATTTCAAAAAGAGCCAGGTAGCACTCCTTTGTGGGATAAGGTCGATCTCGTCTGCCTGTTCGAGCAAGACAGCAATCTCGATGGTCTGCTCTTCCTGTTACAACAACACCCGGCAGTTGAAGACAAGGCATCTTTGCGCCTGGAAGTCCTCGCAGAACAGGCATGGGAAAGATCCTGGATGTCTGATTTCAAGGCGATCAAATTTGGCAAACGCCTCTGGGTCTGCCCAAGTTGGCAGGAACCGCCCGAGCCCGACGCTATCAATATCATGTTGGACCCGGGACTCGCCTTTGGCAGCGGCAGTCACGCCACCACCCGCCTGTGCCTGCAATGGCTAGAGCAGAACATTAGCAATGAAAGCTATGTAATCGACTATGGCTGCGGGTCCGGCATACTCGCCATCGCCGCCGCCTTACTCGGCGCACATCGCGTCATAGCTATCGACAATGACCCCCAGGCTATAACCGCAACCATCGACAATGCCCAGCGCAATAGAATCCCCTCAGGTCTGATCGAAACCTATCTGCCGGAGCATCTCCCCGGGGACATCGCGTCCAGACAAGCCGATATTCTGCTCGCAAATATACTCGCCGAGCCACTCATGCAGCTTGCTGAAAACTTCTCACTGCTAGTTCGGCCCCAGGGCCAACTGGTATTGTCGGGCATATTGGCGGAACAGGTCGACCCTCTGCTAGAACACTACAAGCAATGGTTTACCATGGATAAGGCAGTATTGAGTGGAGACTGGGGGCGCCTGACGGGCAACCGCAAGCAGATCTAAGTCAACGAGCAGAGCAATCGCCGTAGCTTATTGTAGGCAAGGCAAGGGTATTGACCTACAATCTCACGCAAAGGAGCATCGACATGGGCCAGAACTGAATCGGCCACTTCATTGCCCCCAAGAGACCCCAATCCATAACCCGTTGCCTGAAATACTGACGCATGTCGTTCAATGTAACTCAATGCCCCGCATGTGAATCGACCTTCAACACAAACTCTCGTGTGTTGAACGCCGCCGCCGGTAAAGTCCGCTGTGGAGCCTGCCTGAATGTATTCGAGGCCATTGATCACTTCCTGCTGCCTGACGCCGACGATGAAACCACTTTAGAACATGGCGAATCGGTATTCGTCGGGAATAATCCGCAAGAGTTTTTCGACCCTTCCCGTTTTCTAACCCGCAGCGCCCTAACAGAACCCTCCAACAATGAATCTACGGCAATAGAGACTGTGGACGAGCAGGACTTGCACGATAAGCTGGAGCGCTCAGAGGCCGTCAGCGAGGACTTCTTTGCCACAGTAGCGGGGGAGCTACATAGCAATCATGACACTCAAAAACTATCCGCTATAGAAGCTAAGCTCGGCAGCGAGAACGATGATCCCCCTCTTGAGCAGCCCGACCAAGCCACAGAGCAAGTCGCGGATGCAATCATCGACGAGCGCTTCGAAGAAGAAATTCTCGACTCCTTCGATGCGCAAGCACAAACGACGCCTGAACAGCCGACGCCAGACGAAACCGAACAAACTACAGATACCGAAGCCTCATTCTCTGCGGCGGCCGAGCCGGACCTGGAAACAGACCCAGAGCAACAGCACCGAATAAACGAAGATCTTATAGAGAATGAAGGGGAAGTGGGGCAAGAGACAACTGAAAATTTTGCTGCGCAACAGTCACCGAGTATTAACGACCGGTCTTTCACAGGAATAGAGCTATCTGCATCGTTTAGCTTCGACCCGCGCCTAGCTGCACGGACAAAACAGGACGACATCGAAGACAATACTCAGCCAGACAGTGAATCAATACAGGAGCAAGAAGAACAGAGCGAAGCCGTTGCAAGAGACAAAGAGCGCTTAGAGCAAAACGAGGAGCAGTTTCTCAATGCTGTGAGCGAAGAGCTGGAACAAAACTCCTTACCTGAGAACGACGCGCCCCAATCAGACAACAGGGACAGCCCCGCCGAGTATTTGTCGGCCGATGATTCTCCCGGGGAGACTGAAGCACAAAATCCTGATGTACTCAGCGACGATACTCCAGAGCTATTCCTGCCAAAAGAAGTGGCCTCTGAACCCGCCGCAACGAATCTGGAGGTTACCGATGAAGATAACTCCTCTCGGATTGATCTCTCCAGCGTCGCTAACTCATCCTCGGAGGCAGATATTCAGCGCGAAGACATCGCGGCCCCTGAGGAAGGCGTCCACACGGACACCGAACCACGGGCTGCAGCAGAGCTTATCGAAGGCTCTGTCGAAGCCGAAGCTCAAGCTGCAGAAATCGCTCTCACAGAGCAAGCAGCAAGCATAGCAACCGAACAAGCACTGAAGACAGAGTTGGATGAAGACTCGACCGAAGCCATTCGAGCCAGGGCACTAGAGACAGAGCTTAACGATGAGCAGGCCCTAGAGGCAATCCCACAGGAAAATCTTGCCGCATTAGGTGCGATGTCCACCCCGCTCGAGTTATTGAGCAGGAAAGAGAGCCGCTTACTTCGCAATGCACTGCTGTCTCTTTCTATAGTGATTCTGAGCGGCTTATTGAGCGGCCAGTATCTTTGGCGGCATAAGGATCTCTACAGCCAACTTCCACAACTACGCCCCCTTTATGAACAAGCCTGCACGATGCTTGACTGCGATCTACCAGACTATACGGATATCGACTCTATACGCAGTGAGAATCTTACGGTACGCACACACCCGACTTTTACGAACGGCTTAATGGTTAACACCATCATTCGCAACACGGCGGCATTTGATCAACCCTTCCCGCTGCTCATACTTAGCTTCAATAGCGCCGCGAACAACGTGATTGCTCTGCGTGAGTTTTCGCCCTCGGAGTATCTGGAATCAGGGCTTCGATCGGTTCAGTCGATGCCGCCCACGACTCCGATTCAGATCGGCCTTGCCATAATGGACCCAGGTCCCGAAGCGGTGAACTACACCCTAGCTTTCCGCTGGCCCTAGAGAAGTCCCTCAACATTCTATTTTTTACGCTAAAAACCGCAGAAAACACACAAATCGCTTTCACTAAAAAAGCGTCCCCGCTATCATAGCCGGCACTATAAAGTTCAGTGCTTCTTGAATAATAAGAATGATTGACATCGGCCCCTACCAATTAAAAAATTCGCTGTTCCTCGCACCAATGGTGGGCGTTAGTGATACCCCCTTCAGGGAGATCTGCGCGGAAGCCGGTGCCGGATTAACCATTGCGGAAATGCTTACGAGCAACGCTGATTTGTGGAAGAACGTACGCAATAGACTAAAGCGCATAAAACCAAAGAGCTGCGGTCCTCACGTTGTACAAATCGCTGGGTCGGATCCCCAGCTGATGGCACAGGCAGCTGCAATGAATGCAGAATTCGGCGCCGATAGCATCGATATCAATATGGGCTGCCCGGCAAAGAAAGTTTTAAAGAAGGCAGCGGGCTCCGCACTGCTCAAAGACGAGAAATTAGTTAAACGCATTCTTACTGCCGTAGTCGCAGGTGTTGATGTTCCCGTGACGCTGAAGATACGCACTGGGTGGAGTCCAGATACTAGAAACGGTGTCGAGATCGCCAAGATTGCAGAAGGCTGTGGCATACGCTTGCTAACCGTACATGGTCGCACTCGCGAATGCCGTTTTAAAGGTCATGCAGAATACGACACTATCGCGGCTATAAAAAACGCCGTTTCGATTCCAATTATTGCGAATGGCGATATAGATTCACCCGAAAAGGCTGCAGCCGTGCTCTATCAAACCGGTGTGGACGGATTGATGATCGGTCGTTCCGCTCAAGGTCGCCCATGGATTTTTAGAGAGATAGAAAACTACCTCGCTACGGGCGAGCCACTTCCAGGAATTGATCTAAAATCTCGACTCGATATAATCTTTTCTCACCTTATGAAACTTCATAGTTTCTATGGCGACGTGAAAGGAGTATGGTATGCACGTAAACATGTTGCCGCGTACGTAAAAGAATTATCAGAATCGCGTGAATTTATGAAACATTTTAATACTCTCGAATCCCCTAGCGAACAGCTCGACTCTCTCTATGAGTATTTTGCTCGCCTAGATGAAGACATCAGACAAGATCAGGGAGCCGAAGCCGCGTGAATAAGTTTGACAGTATTCCAAATCATCTCGAGCCGGTTCAGGCTCAGGAAAACACCCCCTCAGGGCAGCAAGAACATACACTTCGAGCCGAAGTCGAACG
>Ga0115569_10003409_pt1 | contig 11767 bp, 8 predicted proteins | sample COGITO_mtgs_1205_2_FD_87295 | JGI IMG/M metagenome (GOLD analysis project Ga0115569, IMG submission 87295) | Pelagic marine microbial communities from North Sea - COGITO_mtgs_120503 | ecosystem: Environmental > Aquatic > Marine > Epipelagic | place: Germany:Helgoland, sampling site Kabeltonne...
AGAGGCATGGCCCCGTAGTTCAATGGATAGAATAAGCGTTTCCTAAACGTTTGATCCGAGTTCGATTCTCGGCGGGGCTACTAAAGTTAACTTTTTGACCTTCATTAAGGTTCAGTTCTCATTTCGGGCTCTACGATTTTATTCATTTCTTTTTCAAACTCGTTTGGCCACAATGCCTTTTTTCTCTACTTGGGAATCAAAGTAAATCTGAATGGCTATATCTTACAATTCGAAATCTTTAAGAACATTATTTAATGAAATACTTATTAGCTTTTTCTTTGGGATTATTACTAGTGTCCTCTTCTTATTCGCAAGATGTTATTATTTTCCATAATGGAGATATGATTGAGAGTACAATAATGGAAATCTCTGATTCTGAAATTAAATATAAGAAATATGATAATTTAGATGGACCTCTTTATGTTGTTTTAAAAAAAGACATTTTCATTATTAACTATTCTACTGGAGAAAAAGACATCTTCGAAAGAAATAGTTTGTCAAAAGATGAAAAATCTAATGAGAAGAAAAATCAAGAAGGAACTAATTATTCTAAAGGCACTAAAATTTTACTGGCTAATAATGTTTTAGCAATAGATATGGAGTCTGAATCATTAGCTTTAAATTTTGGGATGGGTGGTTTTGTATCTGATAATTTCGCGATTATCGGTCAAGTTCATAGAACACACTTCTTGACAGAGATTGCGCTTACAGGGCTTTATTATTCCAAAAGTGGTTTTTTCGTTGGCCCATCAATTGTATATGATAATTATTATGAAGATGTTGGATTAAGTCTTGGTTGTGGATATGCAATTTTCTTGAATGAATCAATTTCTATTGAGCCAGTGATTGTTACCAATGTGACTGAAATAGGATATAATGATCCTTTTCAGCAATTTGTGATTGGGGGTAGACTAGGTATATACCTAAATTGAACAAATAGATTCAAGTCAACTTAGATGACTTGAAGACCTTCATCAAGGATCAATTCTCATTTTCTTGTTCTACGATTTCAGACAAATCCTCTTCAAACTCGTTCGACCTTCGTCCTCTTAGCTCTACTTTGCCCTTCATTTTCGAGGTGCTGACTGCTCAGGGCTTGAAGCGCCCGCGGGCGCCCGTCGGCTCACCTCAAATGACCGCATGCCGCGCCCATTCCGTGCCTTGATTTTTTCAGTTTGATCCTGCGTAGTTTTGGGAACCACGTATCTTGATCAACCATATGCCACAGCCGATTCCGCCCTTCACTTGTACGTACTCACCGCAAGTGCCTGAGTTGCTTTACGATTTGGGTTGCAGCATCGCGTTATCGACGTACCAAGCAGGTAAATTGGTCATTATTTCGGCGAAAGATCGCCAGTCTTTGAGCCAGTTGCCACGCTCCTTCGAAAAAGCCATGGGGGTCGCCGAAGATCCCCATCAGGACAAGCTGGCGATCGCATTTCGGGATTCCGTCACCGTCTTTCGCAACTCATCGCAGTTGGCTGAATTTTATCCAAAATCGCCTGGAGTCTATGATGCGATGTACATGCCACGGTCTACGTATCACACCGGTCCGTTGGACATTCATGATGTGCATTTTGATGCGGACGGCGGATTGGTTGCTGTGAACACCCTGTTTTCGTGCATCATGCGGGTGGACGAGGCCTACAATTTTACACCGATTTGGACCCCGCCATTCATTGATAAAATGGCCCCGGAGGATCGCTGCCACCTCAATGGATTGGCCATGGAAAACGGAAAACCCCGATACGTAACGGCTTTTAATCAAGGCAATAGTGAACGAAGCTGGCGGGAACGCATCACCGAGACGGGCGTGGTCATGGACGTCGAAACGAACGAGGTGGTTTCGGAGGGATTGGCCATGCCGCACTCACCAATGATTGTGGATGGTGAGCTTTATGTGCTCATGTCCGCTACGGGTGAATTGGTGCGCATTGACCGTTCAACAGGGAAGCGGGAAGTGGTCGCAGCATTGGGTGGTTTTGTGCGCGGCATGTCGCGGTGTGGCGACTACCTCTTCATTGGCGTTTCGAAAATTCGAGAAAAATCCAAGACGTTTGGAAAATTGGCTCATCAGTTTCCGCAAAATGAAGCCGGAATTGTCATCCTACACTTGCCTACAGCGAGCAAAGTGGGGGCCATTCAGTATCGGGCCTCTGTGGAAGAGATTTATGATGTGCACATTCTCAATAACAAACGACGTCCCAACATCATTAACCCGAAAGATGCCATACATTCGGATGGGATTACATTGCCTGGATCAACTTATTGGCGGCAAAACAAAAAAGATTCCGTGAACCATGAATCGTAACATCCAACACTTTGCTCGGAAAAGAAGGCAGCTGGAACTCGCTGTGCAGCGCCTATCTGGACGTATGGCGGAAACCAACGGTCAAGTAACAGCCGACATGCAGCGCCTCATTCAACAAGTCAAGGCGCTTGTAGCAGAGCTGAGTCATGTGTTTTCCAGGGCGTATTTGAGACGCGTGCTAGGAGGGGTGGCGCTTGTCATCGGTTCGGCAACGAGCACGGAGTCCATGGCGCAGTCATTTGCTCCAGCCATCACAAATCCATTTGGTGCCGCAGAGCAAAACAACCAAATGGCATGGATCAATTTTGAATTGGTCGATATGGATGCGGATGGCGATTTGGACATGATGGCGGTGCAATTTCCAACGGATTATTCATATTATAATGCTGTTAATCTGGCCTTCCAAGAAAATACAGGCATACCGGAAGCCGCGGCATTTGGTCCGATCCAAACAGGCAATCCATTGGGGCTCAACCCCCTCATTGTGAACGGATGGGACGTCGTGTATTCCGCCGGAGGATTGGGCATTGATGTAGTGGATTTAGATGGCGATGGTGATTTCGACGTCATCATGGGTGCGCGCTACATATACGGCTACAACTATTCGCCCTATGCTTATCTCAATGAAAGCAATGTGTTGTTTTGGTTGGAAAATGTGGGGACACCCGAAGTTCCGCAGTTGTCAGCGCCATTGGAATTGAATCCTTTTGGGTTTGACTTGGGGGCGCTTTCAGCAGAGGGGGAGACGTACAATTACGACTATGAATTTGTGGACATTGATGGGGATGGGGATTTTGATTTGATTGGAACCACATTAGAATACACGGAAGGTTCCGATGTGTACTTTCATCGATTTTTTTGGTGCGAAAACACGGGTTCTGCGACGAGCCCAGCGTTTGCGCCACTCGAAATGGACCCATTTGGTTTGGTTGCGGAGTCGGGGGCGATGTTGAATATGGGGCTCTCCTTTTCGGTGGAGTCTGCCGATCTCGATGGCGATGGGGACATGGACTTGATTCAAGCCGTGTATTTTGATGCTGAAACGCCCTATTCGGAAGTGCATTTCTTTGAGAACCTGGGGTCTTCAACAGAACCAAACTTTGAATCAGCAGTTGTGAATCCATTTGGTTTGCAAGCAGGCATGTCAGCAGGCGTCCGTTCTGTGGCATTTGGTGACATTGACAACGACGGTGATTTGGACTTCTTCGCCAACGACTTCCTGACGGCCATTTATTCCTACGGAGAATCCTACACGATGGAATTCCAGGAAAACGTCACTCCCGCATCCATTCGTCACAACACCCAATCTCATTCGATTGGCGTATACCCCAACCCCACAGCGGAGTTCATCCGATTGGATATGGGCAGCCTGAAGGTGCTGGATGTCCATGTTTTGGATGCCCAAGGCAAAGAGGTGCTGCACTGCAATCCGCAGGATCGCCAATTGCACGTTGGCCATTTGCCATCAGGCACCTACGTCCTTCGCGCACAAACATCCCAGGGGATGATCAGCAGCCGTTTTGTGATTTTGTGACAACTTCTCATTCGTGTTTAGAGCGTCGCGCTCGCCACCTGCATTGTGGTGATGGTCCCTTGCGTTGGTTGATAGAGAGCGTGTGCTGATTCAATCGGCTGATTTTAAATTCGTTATATTGGCTAAAGCGAAACAGCTTCGCGCTTGACCTATTTTCAAAACGAGTCCCATGCCACGGTTGCTTTTTGCCTTGATTTCCCTGCTCCTTTGCAGCCCTTTGCTGGCTCAGCATCGCTGTGTTCATCATGAGCAAAGAGAGAAGATGCAAAAGGAGCATCCTGAGCTGATCCAAGCGCAGGAAACAAGAAGGCTATTTTTAGAAAACTACACCCTAAACTTCGCGGCGAATCAGTCGGTTCAAAGCCCTGAAAACCTCCTGATTCCCATTGTATTTCATGTGGTCCATGACAACGGCGTGGAGAACATCTCCGATGCTCAAATTCATGAGGCGATCGTGCAGTTGAATGAAGATTTTACGGCGCTCAACCCGGAATTGGCAGAGGTTCATCCAAGTTTTGCGGACGTGGTAGCGGATGTGGGCTTGGAGTTTCGCTTGGCAGAATTGGACCCCAACGGAGAACCCACGACAGGGATCAACCGGATTCAGTCGGAATTAACGTACAACGGGAGTAACATAGCGCTCAAGCAAATGATTCAATGGGACCCCACGATGTATTTGAACATCTGGGTCGTCTATTCCTCCAATGGAGGCAACGGATCGGCTTTTGCATACTATCCTGCGGATGTCGAGGGTTCGGGCTCGATTTATGATGGCGTCGTCAGTTCATATTGGGCCGTAGGTCGCACCGAAACAGCGGTGTGGACGCACTATAAAATTTTAACGCACGAAGTGGGGCATTGGGCCAACCTCAAGCACACATGGGGAGACGAGTCGGGCAATCAATCCACTGTGGGGTGCTCGTATGATGACGGGGTAGAGGATACGCCCAACACGATCGGAAATACGGGATGCGACGTCGAAGCAACCTCCTGTGGAACCCTGGATAACGTGCAGAACTATTTGGACTATTCCAACTGCTCGAGCATGTTCACCGAAGGGCAAAAAACGCGCATGTTAGCGGCTTTGAACTCAGACGTGGGCGGGAGAAACAACCTGTGGACAGCGGAGAATCATGACCTCGTATTTATTCAAGAGGACTACCTGCCTCGCATCGTTTATCACGCCCAGTCGTTTGAAGAGTCCTTTGCCAATGACGGTTCGATCGACAGCGCTCTCGACATTGAGCTGATCGACTTGGCCTTTGCAGCCACCGGGTCACTGGAAGAGGGCGTTGATTTCACAGCGAACAACACCCCTGCAGGAACCAGTATTTCAGTAACGGTATCGGATTCCACCCATGCGCAGATTCACCTGATAGGCCAGGTGATGAATCACGCAGAAGCGGATGCGCTTGATTCGATTGAAGTGCACTTTACGGCCACCCCTTTCGATGACGTTGCCTACGAAGCGATCTACAACCCATCAAAAACCAACATCGGATTGAGCTTTTTGGATCCGTACGAAATTGTGTTTGTGGACTTGATCGACGATGTCCACAATTTCTTTGAGGGACAGCGATGGAAGTGGTTCAGCATGGGCGCTGGTGGTGCGGATTTTGGGCTGTTTCATTACGATCTCATCCACATCAAATTGGAAACGTACGGCAACGGAGCGATTTGCAACCCGGGGACATCCAACATCACACCACTGGCCGCTGGAGTTGAAGTGGGGCCTGGCAGTGAAGTCACATCCCCAGGAACGTGGTATCCCAATCAATTGGATCTGTCCAATCCTGCGTACACCGAATGGAATGGGCAAACAGCGTTTGCGGGAGTTCAATTCGAAAAGAATGGGAACAACCACTTCGGTTGGATTCGTCTCAAAGTGAGTGACGATGGCAAGCACTATTATGCCTTGGACATGGCCTACAATGAAGCGCCGGAAGCCGCCATCTTAACCGCGCAGGTGCAAGAGCCGGTCCTGGCCTATTCGCAAACGGTATTTCACGAAGCATTGGCCAATGACGGCAGCATGGAGTCCGTGAGGGCTGTTGATGTTTTTGGAACGACTTGGGCCGATTTCGATCTGCTCAATGAAGGGGAAGGGTGGAGTGTATCCGATCTACCGGCTGGCTTATCTGGTCAGTTGGAACGGCTGTCGGATACGCAGGTGCAGCTATCATTTACGGGCAATGCAGCAGCACACAGCAATTGGGACGACCTGAACTCCTTGAGCTTGTCTATCGATGCGTCCTTGCTCCTCGATCCAGCAGATGGTATGGATTTAAGTCAGCAAATGGCGGTTGATTTTGCCGACCATTATGCCATCGAATACGTGAACATCAGTGCGACAGAAAACATCGCAATCGCAAATCCAGGGAACAATTGGAAGTGGTTTGCACTGGACGTTGGTGATGCGGATTATGGGCTATGGTATATCAACGAATACTTCCGTTTGGAAACGTATTCCAAGTCGGGTCTTTGCAATGCAGGCACAACGAACCTGGATGTGTTGCAAGCAGGCGATCTGATTGGCCCGATGAGCTACTGGGATTATTACACAGAACTGGAAACCCAGCCGGTCATCACATCACCGGACTACAGCGATTGGAATGGACAGACGGCGTATATCGGCGTGAAATTCACCATTGCAGAGCGGTTCCACTATGGCTGGATGCAGCTCGAGGTGAGCGAAGCGGGTGACGCCGTCACGTTGATTGACTATGCGTACAATACGCATCCCGAAGAAGAGCTCATGGCAGGGCAGATCTTTGCAACGTATGGCTGCACAGACCCGCTGGCTTTGAACTTCAACCCCAATGCCATTGATGACGATGGCACGTGCATGTATCCATTGGATTGCGGTGAGGCTGTAACGCTTTCCTTGAATCTGTATGATTCGTATGGTGATGGCTGGAACAACAACGTGTTGGAAATTGTCAGTCAAAACGGAGATATACAGCAAACCATCACGTTAAATAGCGGTTCAGAGGGCTTTGTTGAATTTTGCTTAGCAGAAGGGTGTTACTCCTATTCGGTCGGAGGAGGGAATTATCTGAATGAACTATCGTGGGAATTGCATCTCGATAACGTGCTGTTAGTGAGTGGATCAGGGGGTGATTCTGGGATTTTCTCGCTCAACGCTGACTGCAGTTCGATGGTGGGCTGCACAGATGAGTTGGCGTTCAATTACAACCCGGAAGCGGTGGTGGATGACGGCTCATGTGCATACCCCATTTTAGGATGTATGGATGTTGTGGCATTGAATTACAATCCGGATGCGGAGGAAGACGATGGGTCGTGTTATTACGAGGACGATGTGTTGGGGTGCACCGATGAGGTGGCATTGAATTATGATGTGGATGCCACGTACGATGATGGCTCTTGCGCGTATCCCTCCTTGTCTTTGGACTCGGTTGCGACAGAATTTTGCTTGGGAGATTCTGTTTTGATCTCATGGACGGGGGGCAATCCTAGTGAAGAAATTGGCATCAGCCTGATCAATGTCACCTCGAACACATCGATGGGTTCCATTGCGGTGGTGGATAACACCGGTAGTTACATGTGGCAAGTTGAAGGGATGGCTGCCGGGACCGGAATCCTCTATCGATTTTATGTTCAAGAACTCCCGTATCCCCCGAGTTCGTGGTCGTACGGAAATGAGTTTACGGTAGTGGACGACTGCGTTGATGAGACAGCCGGGTGTCCAGCGGATTTGAACTCAGATGGCTTCATTGCCATTCAAGATCTGTTGCTGATCCTGAGCGAATTTGGATGCGATACATCTTGCCTCTATGATGTGAGTCAAGATGGCTATGTGGCCGTTGATGACTTGTTGCTCATCTTGAGTGTGTTTGGAGACGCCTGTGACTAGTCGGTTCCTATTCGATGCCCACCCCAAGAAGCACACGTCCCAAACTGTTCCAGCCATTCAATTCGCACAAATTCGCACCGAAGGGATTCACTTTTGCGCCCATGTCACTCTCATGTCGACCGTCTGCGGTAACTTGAAACGGTGAACGCGCTACGAACGTATCTGGAGCAACATCTCACCATTTCGGACACGGATTGGCAGATTATCACGCAGCGATTGACGCCATCGGAGTGCCCGAAGGGCACCAAGCTGACCAAAGCTGGGCGGGTCGAAGACCGGTTGTATTTCATTCTCGACGGTGCCTTCAGACTCTATTTCGAAACAGAATCCAAGGAGACCACACTGGACATCGGCTTCGCCCATTCCTTGATTAGCAGCTATTCCTCCTACATCACCCGGCGCCCTTCTGACTTCAATTTGGAGGCACTCACCGCCTGTCGATTTATGAGCATTCGGCACGCAGATTTGTTGGAGATGTACGGGTTGACAGACTGCGGGCAAGAGCTGGGACGGATTCTCACGGAGCAGATCTACCTGTATTTTTCAAGCAGAGAGAACGCCTTTCTCCTGCGATCCCCCACCGAGCGTTACCTCGATCTCTTCAAAGAGCAGCCACGACTCATCAAGGAGATTCCGCTCAAGCACCTCGCTTCCTACATCGGCGTGACGCCCCAGGCATTGAGTCGCATCCGCGCCAGAATTGTCCAAACCGATTAGTTAACCGAGGTTCATTGTGAGGATTGGTGATCCGCCGAATCTTTGTCATTCAAATTAAAACAATCGAATGATGGACGATTTCAATGACAACCAACCAAGCAGCTGGGCCGACAACAAAGAGGTCACAACGGCCAATAGTAGCAAACCTACTTCGGCTTTTGTGGGTGCATCATGGTTCGCACTGCTGACGGGTATCGTGTCGTTTTGCGTAGGACTATGGAATGCCGACATGATGCTCAACGAGAAGGGCTATTACTTCACCATTTTACTTTTCGGACTCTTCAGCGTGATTTCCCTACAAAAGGCGGTTCGCGACCGGATGGAAGGCGTCCCCGTCACGGACATTTATTACGGCATTGCCTGGTTTGCGACGCTCGCGTCTACGGTGTTGCTTGTGATCGGTCTGTTCAATGCCGAACTGTGGCTGAGTGAAAAAGGATTCTACGGTATGTCCTTCACGCTGAGCTTGTTCGCGGGCATTGCGGTCCAGAAAAACGTCCGCGACTTGGCCATGTCAGATGAAAAGGAACTCTAAACAAAGGGGGTCTTATTGGTGAAATTCTGACGGATTTCGGGAGAGGTGTCCGGCGTTGTTGTGTACCTTGAAAGTCAACACGATGCCCATGAACGACCCCGAAAAGCAGCAGGCGTATTGGCGAGAAAACCTCCGCTACCTCGTCATTTTGCTGACCATCTGGTTCTTGGTTTCCTTTGGAGCCGGGATCCTATTCAAAGACGCACTGAATGCATTCACCATGGGCGGATTCAAGTTGGGTTTTTGGTTTGCCCAGCAAGGCAGCCTGGTGGTTTTTGTCTTCCTGATTTTTGCTTACGTTTTTCTGATGAATCGGCTGGATAAAAAATACCAGTACGATGAGTGAGCTTTTCAGTCAGATGGACGTCCAAACCTGGACCTACCTCATCGTCGCCATCACGTTCGCCCTGTACATCGGGATCGCGATTTGGTTCAAAGCGAGTTCAACCAAGGATTTTTATGTTGCCGGTGGTGGCGTGTCTCCGTGGGCCAACGGCATGGCTACAGCGGCCGATTGGATGAGCGCGGCATCGTTCATTTCCATGGCCGGGATCATCTCCTTTGCCGGGTATGACGGCGCGGTCTACCTGATGGGTTGGACGGGCGGTTATGTGCTGCTGGCCTTGTTGCTCGCACCGTACTTGCGCAAGTTTGGCAAGTTCACCGTCCCCGATTTCATTGGCGATCGGTACTATTCGAAAAATGCGCGAATGGTCGCCGTGGCCTGTGCTCTCTTGGTGTCATTTACCTATGTGGCCGGACAGATGCGCGGAGTCGGGATTGTGTTTTCACGTTTCCTCGAAGTGGACATCACCACCGGCGTGTTGATCGGCATGGCCATCGTCCTGTTTTATGCGGTGATCGGGGGAATGAAGGGCATCACCTACACCCAAGTGGCCCAATACTGTGTGTTGATTTTTGCGTTCATGGTTCCGGCTGTTTTCATCTCCATCCAGATGACAGGCCATGCGATTCCGCAGTTGGGTTTTGGAGGCCAAGTCAACGACGGTTCAGGCGTGTATTTGCTGGACAAGCTCGATGGCTTGAGCACGCAATTGGGCTTTGCTGCCTACACGGAAGGCTCGAAATCCCTGGTGGATATTTTCGCGATCACTTTGGCCTTGATGGCGGGGACGGCCGGATTGCCGCATGTCATTGTGCGGTTTTTCACGGTCAAACGCGTGCGCGACGCCCGCAAATCGGCGGGCATCGCCTTGTTGTTGATCGTGATATTGTATTCCACCGCTCCAGCCGTGGCCGTATTTGCCCGCACCAACATGATCGAAACGGTGTCCAACGAGCCATACAGCGAGATGCCAGAATGGTTCAGTAAGTGGGAACTCACCGGACTGCTCACCTTCACCGATAAGAACCACGATGGGATCATCCAGTACGTGCAGGACGAAACGCAGAATGAGTTGGTCATTGACCGGGACATCATGGTCCTGGCCAATCCCGAAATCGCCCAATTGCCCAACTGGTTGATCGCGCTGGTCGCAGCGGGAGCATTGGCCGCAGCGTTGTCCACGGCCGCGGGATTGCTCATGGTAATCTCCGCATCGGTCTCACACGATTTGATCAAGAAAATCATCAACCCCAACATCACGGAAAAAGGGGAATTGATGGCAGCGCGGTTATCTGCCACAGCTGCCGTCGCCGTTGCAGGCTACTTCGGCATCAATCCACCGGGCTTTGTGGCCGCGGTGGTGGCATTGGCCTTCGGCCTCGCAGCAGCCTCGTTTTTTCCGGCCATCATTTTGGGGATTTTCCACAAACGGATGAACAAGGAAGGCGCCATTGCGGGCATGGTCGTTGGCATGGTCACCATGATATTCTACATCCTCAAGTTCAAATTTGGGGTGTTTGATGGCGGCAAGGAAGCGGTGGGCGCATTGAAGGATTCGTGGTGGTTTGGCATCTCACCCGAAGGGTTTGGGTCGATTGCGATGCTGATCAATTTTGTCGTGTCCCTGGTCGTGATGCGCTTCACGCCACCGCCACCGAAAGACGTCCAAGAGCTGGTCGAGAACATCCGCATCCCAGGGGGTGAGAAGGACATCCCGGCACCGCAGGTGCATTGATCGGAAACGGATTGAAGAAACGGATGCCCGATGGGTTTTCAAACCTTCGGCTCAAGGGAGGACGACTTTCCAACACCGCGTGCTTTCTTGTTAAAATGATGGCATGAAAGTGCTGTGAATGCGCGTATTTCAGGCTTTCTAATTCATGCACGTTAGTTGCTCTTCAGTCCTTACGTTTTTTTGGATTGCAGCCGTCGTTTTGCAAACGAGATAAAGGCTTTTTGAAACGCCGCTGGACTTCAATTTTACTTTATAAAACGCCTTCCTGATGAAATCAAAGACAGCCCTCACCGTCATTCCATCCGTCCTCATGTTTGTAGGACTGGTGTTTGCCTTCTTCCCGGACTTGATCAACGACAAGCTTTTCGTCGATCTGGATGGCCGTGCCAATGATATTGCCCGATTGCTGCGCCGTATGATCGGGGCTTCGGTCATCGGTATGGCGATTATCCTCCTATCGTGCCGTGAATTGAGGGGTGCAGATGCCAAAAAGGTGCTGTACGGTTTTGTAGGTGCAGCAGCGTGTATCGTGGGATCCATCATCGCGGTAGCCGTGACAGGAACAGAACCCTTTCCAACACCGCCCGTGGTCATGTTCTTCGTATTGATTGCCATTGCCTTGACCTCGGCTCGAAAAGCGTAATTCAAAAACAGATTTATACATGAAAAATTTAATGACAGGGAGTGTAACAGGAGCCGTTTTGCTCGCGTTGAT
>Ga0115569_10003419_pt1 | contig 11745 bp, 9 predicted proteins | sample COGITO_mtgs_1205_2_FD_87295 | JGI IMG/M metagenome (GOLD analysis project Ga0115569, IMG submission 87295) | Pelagic marine microbial communities from North Sea - COGITO_mtgs_120503 | ecosystem: Environmental > Aquatic > Marine > Epipelagic | place: Germany:Helgoland, sampling site Kabeltonne...
CTGGGAGCTGCAGGGGTGAAGGTGGCGCGGATCGGCCATCCCATGCGGATTGACCCTGCGGTAGTGGACCGTTCATTGGACCGTTTGGTGGAGGCCGATCCAGACCACAAACAGGTCAAGTTGTACCGAAGGCAGGCCGAGGAGGCCGCCCGAGAAGCAGAAAAGCAATTCCGTTCTTTTGGTTCGGAGCAGCGCGCTGCCCGACGCGAGGCCTATGCCGAGGCCCGCGCACTCCGGAAGGAGGCGAACCGTTTGGAAGCGTTTTTGGCAGAGCGTGTCGTGGATGGTGCCGAAGTCATCTGTTGCACCCTCGTGGGGGCGGCAGACCGGCACTTATCGGACCGCAAATTTGGTACGCTCGTGCTCGACGAAGCGGGCCAGGCGTTGGAGCCGGCAGCGTGGATCCCCATTCGTTTGGCAGAACGTGTGGTGCTCGCCGGGGATGCCGCACAGTTGCCGCCCACGGTAAAGCACCCCGCCGCCGTGAAGGCAGGCTTGGGTGTCAGCTTGCTCGAAAAGGCCATTCAAAGGGACCGCAACGTGCACCTGCTCGACACCCAATACCGCATGCACGGAGACATCATGGCTTTCCCGAACGCGCGCTTCTACGAAGGCCGTCTACAGGCCCATGATTCGGTGGTGAACCGCACCCTCGGTGCACTGCCTCCCCTCACGTTTATCGATACGGCTGGCCGGGGCTGGGACGAGGAGCGGTCCTCTCCCGAAGCCAGTACCACTGGTCGTTCCCACGCGAGCATCTGCAATCCGGAGGAAGGCCAGTTTACGGTGGATCGGGTGCGCGAACTCATGGCGGCCCATCCCGACGCCACTGTAGGTGTCATCGCGCCATACCGCGCCCAAGTGACCTTGCTCGAGGACCTGCTCCATGCCGAACGGTCAGCATCAGGTGGGCGCCTGTCCATCCAGACTGTGGACGGTTTCCAAGGCCAAGAGCGCGACATCATGGTCATTGGCCTGACCCGTTCCAATGCCGAAGGCACGGTCGGATTCCTGTCCGAATACCGCCGCATGAACGTGGCCATGACCCGCGCCCGCATGCACCTGCTCGTCATCGGAGACAGCGCCACCCTCGGGGCGGACGACTTCTACGCCGGGTTTACCCAGCACTGCGAGACCACCGGTGCCTACCGCTCCTGCTGGGAGTGGGGCATGCCATAACTGCGGTTGTGGAGTAAGGGGATAAGTTCAGTTGACTTCACCCGTTTCAGGGTCGACCCCTGCAGGCACGGCTTCTTCAGCGGCAGGCTGCGCAATGGAGGGGTGGTCGGCAGGGACCGCACCGTATCCATCTGCGGCCGTCATGTTGGTTGAGCCCTCTTCACCTTGAGGGTAGACCTCACTGATCTTGGTGTAGTTGATGGCGGGGATGAGGAATCCAATGCCAGAGCCCTTGAGGAACTCCTTGGTCTTGTCATAGGCGTCCTTTACGTCGTCTGCAGAGAAGAGGAAGTACTGGTTGGATTCCTTTTCCTTACCACTCCGCTCATCGAAGCTGGTCAAGGCCACCTTGATGCGGAACCACTTGTCGCCGGTATCCCAACGGACGACCTCTGCGAAGTTGCTTTTGGTGATGGATTGCACCTCGAACGGGCCGGAGCAGACATCGGTCACGATGCCGACAAGCCGGGCCTCAGCTTCAGTGTAGGTATAGGCGTCCAGCAAGAGCTGGTCGGTGGTTTTTTCTTCGCTTCCGTCGGCGCCATGGCGCACGTATTTCACCACACAGGTGAACCAATTTCTGGTCATAATAATGGGGTCAATGATTGTTCAATGCGGTCCATGACTTCTGTGGCCACCCGCAAAGCAGCGAGACCGTCTTCGAGCGGCACCCGACAAGGTGCTTGTCCACTGCAGGCTGCATGGAAGTCGGCCAGCTCATCGACGATGGCATTGGCTTCGCCCACTTGGGGCTCTTCTATGTGCAGCCTGCGGGTGGTGCGGCCAGGAACGTCGAGATAGAGACCGTAGGGGTCGCGCTCAACGCCCTTGTCGACATCCTCCAAATGCATCACTTGGGCGCTGCGGTTCAGCAAGTCCACAGAGAGGTAGGCGTCGGGTTGGAACAGACGGACCTTGCGCATGGGGGTGATGCTGACACGGCTTGCCGTGAGGTTGGCAACAGCGCCTGAGCTGAATTCCAACCGGGCATTGGCGATGTCCACGCTGTCGCCGACCACGGCAACACCGTTCGCAGCGACACGGGATACCTCGCCCTCCAAGACATGCAGCGCCAGATCGATGTCGTGGATCATCAGATCCATGACCACAGGGACGTCCAGACCACGAGGGTTGAAAGAAGCCAGGCGGTGGGCTTCAATGAAACGGGGCGCATCCAAGTGGGCGCGGGCTGCCTCGAAGGCAGGGTTGAACCGTTCCACATGACCAACTTGGACAACGCACTGTGCGGAGTCCCGCGCAGCAATGAGGGCTTCCGCCTCGGCCAGGTAATTCGTGACGGGCTTTTCGATAAAGCAATGAACCCCTTGTGCCAGGGCGGCTTCAGCAACCAGTGCGTGCAAGGGCGTCGGGGTCACGATGGCCACCGCATCCACGGCATCCAGCAGGGCTTCTGCCGAAGGAAATGCCGAGGGTGTGGCTGCCCAATGCTCTTCTTTGGCCATGGTCATCACTGCCTGAGCGGCAGCTTCGTCAGGGTCGTAGAATCCCACAGTATCCCATCGGTCAGACAAGGATTGCAGGCACCGAAGGTGAATCCGGCCCAAGTGGCCAGCTCCGATAACTCCTATGCGCAGTGGGGAAGACATGGACACACGAAGTTACCCGGTGGACTTCCACCGGGCCTCATGTTGGCAAGGCACGATTTCCACATCGAATACCGATGCCACGTTCGGTATTTTGGTCAGCTCATGTCCGCCTCCGCCGCCAACCTCACAGACAGCTACCGCCACAAGGGCCTTCGCCGAGAATTGCTGGGCAAACTCAGGGCCATGGGCATTGCCGATGAGGCCGTGCTCGACGCCATGGATAGGGTGCCGCGCCATTACTTCATGGACGATGCCTTCATCCACTTTGCCTACGACAACAAAGCCTTTCGCATCGGTGCTGGCCAAACAATCAGCCACCCGTTCACGGTCGCCAAACAGACAGAATTGCTCGGCTTGCCCAAAGGAGCAAACGTCCTTGAAATAGGCACGGGAAGCGGATATCAATGTGCAGTATTGACCGCGATGGGCTACAAGGTCCACAGCATAGAACGGCAAAAAGCCCTTTACGACACCACCACGCCCTTTCTCAAGAAGATGGGCTACAGGGCGCATTGCTACTACGGAGATGGCTTTAAAGGAAAGCCTGTTTTTGCACCGTTTGACGGCATCTTGGTCACCTGTGGAGCGCCTTTCATACCCGAAGCCCTTCTGGGACAGTTGGCCATTGGGGGCCGTTTGATCATCCCATTGGACGACCCGAACGTGGGCGAGGGGAAGCAAATCATGACAGAAGTCCGCCGCGTTGAAGAGGCGACATTCACCCGGCAGACACATGGCACCTTTGCCTTTGTCCCTATGCTGGCCGCTCGTTCAGGACATACCGCTTAATCGCAGGACTCGCCAAACCCGGCGAGGACTCCGAGCACATCAGAGACGGTCACGATGCCATCAAAGTCGATGTCTCCTGGGCAGTCGAACAGGTTGGAGATGCACTGTCCAAGGACCGGGTCCCAGACTGTTCCTGTTCCACAAGTATTCTCGTCACAGCACATGATGCTGCCGCATGCTGTTGGGGGCGTGGGCAGTGGAGGACAAACATTGCCAAAGCTCCCCAGGGTGTTGAGAATGTCGGTGACTGTGACCAGCCCGTCAAAATCGACATCACCCAGACACTGCAGTTGAACCGATACGCACAACCCTGTAGCAGTATTCCAATATGTTCCGCTGCCGCAAGCCGCTTCGCCACAAGCTTCCTCATCGTCACAGGTGCCATTGTTATTGATGTCGGCGGCACAATCGCCCCCGCAGACACCGAGGACATCGTCGTAGAGACAGCTTCCGTTATCGGAATTGGCCAAGGCATCATAATTGCAGGCGTCGGGGTCGGTACAGCCCTCCAAATTCGAGGCGCAGAGACCGGGAAATTCAACATTGACGGTGTAATCGACTGCGCCTGAAGAGGACCATCCGTTGGCCACAATCAGCGTCCAATCGCCGGTTTCATTGGCAAACGATTCGCCCAAGCTGACGCTAGCGGTGTAGGTGCCCGCTGCAGATACGTTCCAGGTACCGGGCCATGCTCCAGCAGAGGTGTACCCCAAAGATTGGTCATACCCCCCCACCTCTATGCAGGTGCCAGAAGGAGCGCACAGGCCGAGCAACATATCGCCAGGCCATGATCCGCTGCTCTGTGGGTTGTTGAAAACCAGGTCGATGTTGAAGGCCATAGCCGCACCGGTAGCATTGAAGGTGGTGCTGGCATTGTTGCCGCCGGCCAGTGTTGCGACGAGTTCGGGGGCGTTGAGTCCACCGATCAATCCGCCATCGGGCCCACATTCCGAGCAGTCGTCAGGGTATATGCAGCCTTCATTGTTGGCATCGCCCGGGGTGTAGTTGCATGCGGAAGGGTCTCCGCAAAACAAACTCGTGGACTCGGTGACCAGGTCGCCGCAGGTTCCGATGCAGGAAGCCGCATTGAAGGTGGGAATCAGGGCGTTGTTTTCGACTGTGGGGTGAAACGCAAGGTTTTTACTTCCGCCTGAAATGGCATGGCAGTAGCTCATGATGGTGCCCAGTTGGCCCGTCGGGTTGTTGGTGTAGCCTGTGCAGTCCCCTTCGTAGTTGCCGCAGTTGTCGATGGGGCCTCCAGGCCAACCACACCAATGGGTATGATTGGCGCCGCAATTGTGTCCCATTTCGTGGGCAACGACGTCGAGGTTCCAAGCGTAGGTGTTGATGTTGTAAGAAGTGGAGCTGGTGAGGTTTCCGCTAACACCTGCATTGAAACTGTTGCAGAGGCCATTGAGGTAGGCGATTCCGCCGGTGCCAATGTTGGTCCGCATGGTAAAGAAGTGCTTCAAGTCCAATGGAATGGAGTTGAAGTCGGGGTTGTTGTTCCATTCGGAGTTGAACGCGCCCAGAAGGCCTCCGCCATCGTTGACCACTGCAGCATACGGGTCGGGTGATGTCCAAACATGGATGAACCGCGCTTGAAGGGTCACCAGGTCGTTCAGTTCATTCCGATAGATTTCATCCACGGATGACAGGATGGCCAAAGCCCAATCCACGGCGTCGGTAACGTCTGCACCCAGTGCATTGTAGGTGAACTGGTCAATTTCGATGCCGATTTCGACGCACTCGAGCAAAGCGGAGCTGCTCAATGCAGCCGCGTCGCCTTGTGGAGTGTGCAGCTGGGCCGCGTCTTCTACGCCACAGGTGAAGGTCCGGTCATCTGTAGAAGCATCGATGGGGAAGAGGGCGTGCCATCCACCTCCTCGGTGGTTGATCTCCCAACGCCGTCCATCCATGGAAAAGCTAGAGATCACATGGTCATTCATCAGGATGAGGGAGCCGCGGGCATCACCGCCTTCTAATGCATAAGTGACCAATCGGGGCTGCACGTTGGTGAAGTGGAATCCGGACGCATCCGTGACAGCGATTTCGAGTTGCTCGGAGCGGTTATCGAACCGCTTGAACCGCAGTGTCTTTTGGGTGCCGTTGGGAAAGGGGACCGTCCAGGTAAAACGGTCCGGGGCCGTCGATTTAAAATCTTCAAAAGCAGAAGCATCCAATTTGAGGCCGCGAACGGAGTGGGTTCCGCTCGTAGGGTTCAGTGCTGCAGGCAAGGTCTTGGCATCCAAAAAGTCTGCTCTGTTGACCGCCATTTGTGCGGGTGCAGCCAACACCGATAGAAGAAGTATGAAAAGAAAGAATCGAGGAGCTGCCATAGATATACAAGCTAGCCCCACGCTTCAGATTTCACACCATCGGTGACAAATGTCACCTCAGTTTGGGGCGCATAGTCCTTCACGAAAGCGAGAAGGCCCACCTCAAGGGGCGGGCCTTCTGCAAAAATTCAGAGGGGATATCTCAATAGCAGCTGTTGCCGAAAGTTCCCAAAATTCAGAGCTCTCCTCTACCTGCTCTGATTACAATCGCCTCGCCTGAGGTGCAGTCTACCACAGTTGAGGCTTCAACGTGACCGATGCCGCCACCAATGACAGCATCTACCTGGGTCTCGTATTTCTCGTGCACAAGGCTGGGGTCCGTCATGTACTCTACCTCGGCCTCGTTGTTGTGCACGGAGCTGACCACAAGTGGCTTGCCCAAGGCCTCAATGAGCGCCAAGGGGATGTTGTGGTGGGGAATCCTAATGCCAACTTCTCGCTTGGATTTCCTGAAGATTCGGGGGACCTGAATGCCGGCATTCAGAATGAAGGTGAATGGACCAGGAAGCACACGCTTCATGAGCTTGAAAGTCGGCTGTGGAACGGGGGCGGTGTACTCGCTGACTTGGCTCAAGTCTTTGCAAATCAGAGAGAAGTTGGCTTCCGTCAATGAGATGTCGCGGATGCGGGCCATCCGCTCCAAAGCTTTAGAGGAGCCCAATACGCAAGCAAAACTGTACACGGAATCAGTGGGGATGATAATGACGCCGTTCTTCTCTAGAAAGGAGACCGCTTGAGCCAGTTTGCGCTCCTCTGGGTTTTCTGGATGGATGTCAATGAGCATCTCATTAAGTTCGACAGAATCCCTCAGTCTTTCATCACAATTTCTAAAAAAATCATCCGGCGCAGCGCACGCAGGAAATGGCTCCTGGCATCAAGAGCAATCGGCCGGTTGGGATGGGTTGGCCGCACCTTGCACAGAGTCCAAACCTGTCGTCGTCAAACCGTCGCAAAGCGCGGTCCAATCCTTGACGCTGCTTCTCCACTTGACGCAGTGCGGCTTCGTTGACCGATTTGTTGTTGATCGCATCCATCCGGCTGACCCGGCCAATGGCATCGCTGGGTGGAATGGGTTTGGTCAGTTCGCGGTATTCTGCAATGCGCTGGTCCAATTCGTGGGCCTTCTTTTCGATGGCGGCCTTGATTTTATCTTTCTCTTCTTTGGACAGCATGAGGCAATTAAACCAATCTTTGGCAGATGCGTTATCTGCCCATGCGAAACATTGTACTCTCTCTTAGCTTCTTAATGACGGCCGCACTGCATGCGCAGCCAGAACTCGAAGCGTGGTTGGTGAATACGGATGGTGCCACTGGACAATTCTGGAACGGCAACAACCTCGTGGAAATGCAGGACGAGTGTGATGTGCAATTGGTCCAATACAGCGAGGACTTTGTATACATCCATGCCAATGGCATTCCACGGTATCCTACCGCGCCCTTTCCTGATGGCAATCCGTCACAAGCGACGGTCCAGGACTATCTGTTTCAAATCCCGCGCCAACCTGAAGAGGGGGTCACAGGCGGAACAGCCACAGGGTTGGGGCACACCGGTGTCTTGATCAATGGAGTGGTCATTTTTAACGCACAGGACGCTTTTAGCTACAACAACCAAGGTGTGTGGCACCAAAATGGAGGGTTCTTTGAAAATGAGGGGTTCGATTGTGCCAAAGGCCACCCCGCTATGGGGCAATATCACCATCACCAGGTACCGACGTCTTTCGACGACAGCTTCGCACCCACCAGCGATGTCTGCGAGGATTTTCCAAGTCAAGCCTTGTTCACCGTTGACATGGGGGCGCACAGCCCTCTCATTGGCTATGCCTTCGATGGCTATCCCATTTATGGACCTTATGCGTTCGCCAATGCGGATGGGTCCGGCGGCATCGCACGAATGGAGACAGGGTGGCAATTGCGGGACATCAACGTCCGACAGACGCTTCCCGATGGCACCGAACTCGCCCCCAATCAGTATGGTCCAGACGTGGGGGAGATGGTCACGCCACCGATTCCGCCAGGCGCGGCTCCGGTTGCAGCGGTTTTGGGCGCCTACATTGAGGACCACGAATACGTGGCAGGGTCAGGCCATCTCGATGCATTCAATGGGCGGTTTGCGGTGACCCCGGAATACCCCGAAGGCACTTATGCTTATTACGCTACAGTTGATGAAGACCACAATGGTCAGTACCCGTACTTTTTTCCCGCTTACCGCGGTGTGGTGGAGACCGACAATTTTGGTGGCGGGCCGGGTCCAGGTGGCGGTGGTGGCACCAATGTGACCATTGATGAGCCGGTCGAAACCTGGTCAGGAGGTGATGTCAGCGGAGTGTCATCCCTTGTAAGTGGGCACGCCGGTTTCTATGCCTATCCCAATCCGGTTAGGAACGAGGTCCGATTCGCTGGTCAATTGCCCGGTACAGTCGCGGTGTTCGACGCTCTGGGGCGTTGCATGGCCCAATGGTCTTCCCACACATTGGTTGAGGGGGTGAACTTGTCCGGCTGGCCTGCAGGAACATACTGTTGCAAAGACGTAGAAACGGGTCAGCACACTTTGCTGATATTGCATCCATGACAATGCGCCCACTGACTGTGCTCTTCTGTTTGGGACTGTATCTCACTGCAGGGGCACAGTGGGTATTGGATAACCAGTGGGCAGAAGGTGGCCGGTACATCGGGTCGTCCAACCGCTGGGAAGTGCCCGTGGCGATGAGCCATGACTTCACGCGGATTCACTTGTTGAGCGCTGCATATGATTCCTCTGGAACACCTGAATCCCGGTGGAAGGCTTTCTCGCAAGCCAGCGGGGCGCAAGTGTGGTCGGGGTCAGGGTTTCAGGGAGAAGCTCCCATTGATTTGATGACCAGCGCGAGTCAGGACCGTTGGTTCCTCTACACTGAGGCTCAGGTAGGCGCGGATTCCGCGCTTTCCAATGTTTGGCGCATCCGTTCCTTCCAGGGGAATGTCCCGGACTCGAGCTGGGGTGAGGGAGGCGCGGTGGACCTCGCATTCGTGGGCCCTTGGCATGACGGCGGCAGCATGGACATGGTCGGCCCGGCCGACGATTTTACCAAGGCAGAACTGATCGGACCTTGGATGGTGGTGGCTGGAGCGGCCTTAGACAGCTGTTGCGCCCACAGGGAGCTGCCAGCATTGGCCGTGTTGAGTACCGAAGACGGAAGCTTTCACCCTGAGTTTGGTGAGGCGGGCCGCATTGTGCTCGACCCCAATGGTTGGGGGGTTCAAGACAGTGTGCGCCATGAATGGAGTGGCCGTTTCAATCAGGTGTTGTTTGTGCCCACCTCGGGGGGGTCACCGTTCGATTCGCCGACAGAATTTCGGATTCTCGCCGGTGGGTCAGTGGCCAACAATGGGGCTTTTCATCCCTTTGTGGCCCGCTTTCATCTGGACGGGTCTTTGGACACCGAATTTGGCAACGAGGGCATCCTCGAGTGGCTGGAAGATGCGGGGCTCAACCACGGCGTCCAAGACATGCATCACCGATGGAATGGGTACGAAGTAGGAGCAGGCATAGAATTGCTGGTCGGTGTGCCCGAAGGGGAAGCCACCTTGGCGGCAGGGACCATGTCGGTAGGGTGGATGCCTTTGCACGGTCAAATGGGGTACGCGCCAACAGAGGCCATCAATCCCGGTTTGCCGATTCAAGCGCCACTCCGGGCAATGGGATTGGCCAGAGGGTATGGCTGGGAGTTTGAAGATGAACAGGTCGCAGTGGGGACCTTGGGGGATGTTGTGGCTTGGGATGGTGAATGCCACCCGGCATGGTGGACTTCCTATGGGTCCGCATTTGGAACGCCGGCGTATTGGACGGAGGATCAGGAGTTCGAGCGACAGAGGGTAGGCGCCGTCTACACCATTGGCCCCCGTTTGTACATCGCAGGCACCCTCGCTGAGGATTCGCCGAACGCCAGCAGCTGGGTTCTGTCCAAGTGGAGAGAGGACGCAACTGTGGGCATCAATGAGGACCGTCTTGTGCCGCTTCCATATCCCAATCCGACTTATGGCATGGTGCACTGGAACGTCCCAGCGGGACAGGTAGAGTGTCGCGATGGTGTTGGGCGCCTTTTAAAGGCCTGGCATCATGAAGGCGGTCGGTTTTCGGCAACACTGCCGATAGGTGGAGCTTGGCTCGGATACAATGGAGGAGGGTGGAAGGCTGTCCAAGTTCTTCGTTGAACCCGGTATTCGGCGTGGACAAAAGTGAAGGCCTTCCAATGGCGTGTGGCAAGCTTGCATTTTACTTTAGCCGCGCGATTCACAACCCCTCCACATGAAGTTCTTCATCGATACCGCCAACCTCGACCAAATCCGCGAAGCCGAAGCCCTCGGCGTCCTCGACGGTGTGACCACCAACCCCAGCTTGATGGCCAAGGAAGGAATTTCTGGCGATGCTGCCGTACGTCAGCACTACGTAGACATCTGCAACATCACCGATGGTGATGTCAGTGCAGAAGTCATCAGCACCAACTTTGAAGATATGGTCAAGGAAGGCGAGGCTTTGGCCGCGCTCCACGACAACATCGTGGTCAAAGTGCCCATGATCGAAGACGGGGTAAAAGCCCTGCGTTACTTCTCTGACAAGGGCATTCGCACGAACTGCACGCTGATTTTCTCTGCGGGCCAGGCTTTGCTTGCGGCAAAGGCGGGAGCGGATTACGTCAGTCCTTTCATCGGTAGGTTGGATGACATTTCCAGCGACGGGGTGCAGTTGATCCAACAGATTCGTGGGATCTACGACAACTACATGTTCAAGACTGAGATTTTGGCAGCCAGTGTGCGCCACACCATGCACATCATCGACTGTGCCGAAATCGGTGCCGATGTGATGACTGGACCTTTGAGTGCCATCAAAGGATTGCTCAAGCATCCCCTCACAGACAGTGGTCTCGAGAAGTTCCTTGCAGACCACGCAAAAGCGGCCGCTGCGGTATCGGCATAAATTCACACGATACCCATAGAAAATCCTACAGAAAGCAACGAAACGACCGGTGCGGCGTTCATCTTTGTAGTATGAAGGCGCGGTTGTTGTTGTTGTTTTCAGGAATGATGCTGTGGGCGGCTTCACATGCTCAAGACGTCTGCACTTTTGTAGGCGATGCAGTGGGGCTGGGAGATGGTTGCTATGCCATCACTGAAAACGTCTTGCAACAGGTTGGTGCCGTCTGGTTCAATGACCAAGTGGACCTCACTGAAGAATTTACAATCCGAGCGGAATTGTACTTGGGCAACCAAGACGCAACAGGAGCAGACGGCATTGCCTTTGTGATGCAGGATTTTGGCCCTTTTGCCTTGGGCGGAATCAATGAGTTTTTAGGGTCAGATGTGCCAGGGAGTAGCCTTGGCGTTGAGATAGACACTTGGCAAAACAGCAACTTCGCCGACCCTGCTCAGGACCATGTCTGCATCTTTCGGGACGGGGTCAACAACCACAACATTCCGTTTTACAATTTAGACGGGCCTGTTTCGGCGCGGTCCGATGGAGCCAATATTGAAGACGGCCAACCGCACCAGTTCAAACTGGAGTGGGATCCTGTGGGGCAGTTGTTAGAAGTGTACTTCGATTGTGAGCTTAGGCTCTCTTGGTCGGGCGATTTGTCGGGAGAAATTTTTCAAGGAGAAACTCAAGTTTGGTGGGGCTTTACGGGCTCTACCGGGGGGTCCAGTAACGCCCAGGAGGTCTGTGTGACCACTTCTGCATTGGGGCTGCCGCCAGAGCATTCGGTCTGTGAGGGAGATGGCGTTGACTTGGTATTGCAAGGCGCCCAAAGCGGCACCATTTCTTGGACACCCATCGATGGCTTGTCCGACCCTGCCGC
>Ga0115569_10003426_pt1 | contig 11733 bp, 8 predicted proteins | sample COGITO_mtgs_1205_2_FD_87295 | JGI IMG/M metagenome (GOLD analysis project Ga0115569, IMG submission 87295) | Pelagic marine microbial communities from North Sea - COGITO_mtgs_120503 | ecosystem: Environmental > Aquatic > Marine > Epipelagic | place: Germany:Helgoland, sampling site Kabeltonne...
GTAAAGGCTGTGTGTACAACGTAAAAGAGCGAATCACAGAAGATGCCTGTCCTTTTAATGCATTGTATTGGCACTTTATCGATAGGAACAAAGACCGTTTTTCTGGCAACCCGCGAATGGCTTTCCCTTACAGCACATGGCGCAAGTATTCATCACAGGAACAGGCGAATATTATTGCTAAAGGTGAAGAATTGCTGAGTGACCTAGAATCTCTTTGAAATAACTGGGCAACCAGGGACACTGACAACTTTGCAACTGGTATTGACAAGTTAATCGTTCAAGTTGGCAAAAAACACCACTAACCCGACTTATAGTGCTGCGGTTTTTTCCTAAGACGCAAAGGCGCGCAGTCTGAAATGTCGATCGTGTTCTGCCCACACCAAGTGACGCCCAAGGTTCAACAAGTTGTATACAGCAACATGAGCTCCCAAGAAACGTTGCGCCTGATGCAGTGGTTTAAACTTGCACATACTGTGCTCTCTCACTCTTGCAGGCTCGAGCAAAAGCTCAGTTCGATTATTGGCATACTGAGATGCGTCATGAATCGTTGCAGGAATCAGCTTCCTGTGAACCACCCCATAACTTCTCAATTTATCAGTAACAATTTGGGTTTTAGTTCGGTGTTCGATCTCTAAAACCCGTTTGAATTTTTCGACTTGCCAAGTTCAGGAGAGGTTCGGTTTCCGTAAGGCCAGAAGCTCGAAAAAAGAAAACGCACTAAGACTCTTCAGCTTATTCAAAGCAGCCAAGTCCGGTTCCACTGCCTCATAACCCGTTTTTTGGGGGTTCGAGAGCCTGCCAGAACGTCGGCCACAAAAAAAGCCCGCTCCCCTTTGGTAGTAGGCTTCGTCGACCGATCGAAAATTGTCTTTGTGAATTTCACGCCGCTTTAGCCAAGAATTTCCTGCGTAGCCTGAGTACAGCCAAGAGATATTGGGGACACTAATAACAGAGTAAGTTAACTTGCTATCCAACAATAGCTTCCACCTTTGGAAAGCCAAGTCTTCGCTACCTTACTATTTCATCAGTGCCCCCAATATTGATAATCTTCTCAGCAACAAGATAGTCAATAATTGTACTAACCTCGCCTTCAATCGTTGAGTTCTCCGTATGTAAATGAATGTCTGGCTCGATAGGCACTTCGTAAGGGTGACTAACACCAGTAAAATTCTCAATTTCACCAGCTCGAGCTTTCCTGTATAAGCCTTTAGGATCTCGACGCTCAGCTTCAGTAACTGAGCAGTCAACATACACTTCAATGAACCTGAATCCACTGTCCTCATGTAATTTGCGAACCATATTGCGGTCAACTGCGTAAGGGCTTATGAAGCTTGATAGTACAATAACACCCACATCGCTAATAAGTTTCGCGACTTCACCAACACGGCGAATGTTCTCACTTCGATCTGTCTCCGAAAATCCGAGATTTTTACTTAAGCCGAGCCTGAGATTATCGCCGTCAAGCCGGTATGACACTCTGTTTAATGTATGCAGAGCTTTTTCTAGAGCTATCGCAATACTACTTTTGCCTGCACCAGATATACCCGTAAACCAGATTGTCACACTAGTTTGATTCAGCAGGGCTTGACGATCCGCGCGAGAGACCTCGCCTTGTTGAGGTGAAATATTCATAACTCTATACTCTATTCACTATTCACTGATAAGAAATTTGGCGGCCACAGTGCCAGTCACCGCATCGCTGCTAGGTGTCAGGTGTCAGGTGTCAGGTGTCAGGCCGACATGGTGTCGAACCACCTTTATTCTCTTGATACCGCTCAACTACACCTTCGCATGCAACCATTGCATATGCATCTCAAACTGCGCTAGCAGATCGCCTGTGAGTTGCTCCACGGTATACCCTGCCACGTCGTATTTCTGGGGTCCTTCGTTTAGGTGAACTTCGGCGCGCCAGTATGTTTTTTCCTGGTCGCGTTGGGGCAGTTTGGGGAATGCTACAGAGGGAATGCCGTATTCGCGCAGGCGAATCTCGTACTTAAATTCTGTGTTGGTACCATGATCGACAATTAGCTTGATCATGGTGCCGGCTTCTTCGACGCGGGACTGCAATTGAGATGCATCAATTTGCAGCGCTACTGCCTGCATGGCCGGTCTTACTGTTTTTTCAATAAAGTCGCGAACATCCTGTTGCCGGTGTTCGCCGATTAGTGCGCGCAGTCGCTGTTGCCACTGTTTCGATGAGGAGGCTTGGGGAACTCTGGGCACAGTACCCGGCCCATAGGGCCGTTTGAGGGCTTCCATGTTTAGCCCCTTGTAGAGCCCTAAACACATGAGAAACATAACGCAGGCGAAAGGCAGCGCACTGCTGATTGCGGCCGTTTGCAGCGCCGACAAGCCTCCTGCAAGCAGCAGTGCCGCGGCGACGACGCCTTCAGTCACGGCCCAGAAAATTCGCTGCCACACAGGCGGGTCTTCGTTGCCGCCGGAGGTAATGATGTCTATTACCAGTGAGCCCGAATCCGATGAGGTGACAAAAAAAGTCATAATCAATAAGGTTGCCACCAGTGACATTAGGGTTGACCAGGGTAGCTGCTCTAGCATCATAAAAAGTGTGGTTGGTGAGTCTTCCAGTGCGGTATTCACCAAGCTGATGCCATTGTCGGCCAGCTCCATGATGAGTGCCGTATTACCGAAAAGGCTAAGCCATAAAAAGGTGAAGCCTGCGGGCACGAGCAGCACGCCAATGATGAATTCGCGAATAGTACGGCCACGGGAAATGCGCGCGATGAACATGCCTACAAAAGGTGACCAAGAGATCCACCAGCCCCAGTAAAATAAAGTCCAGTCTCCCATCCATTCGATAGGCTGATAAGCATGGAGGTTGAACGTCATATCCACCATGCTCGATAGATAGCCGCCGACGTTTTGCAGCAGGGCTCCCAACAAAGTGGCGGTTGGGCCTGCCAGTAAGATGAACACCAGCATCACTACAGCAAGCAAAAGATTGAGCTCGCTGAGGCGGCGGATGCCAGCATCGAGACCAGCAACTACGGAGATCGTCGCCATGGCTGTGATGAAGACGATGAGAATTATTTGCACGGTGGTGGACACTTCCACGTCAAACAAATAGCTCAATCCCGCGTTCACCTGCATTACGCCAAGCCCTAATGACGTGGCGACGCCAAACATGGTGCCTAGTACTGCAAAAATATCGACGGTGTGGCCGATGGGCCCGTAGATTCGGTCTCCGATGAGCGGGTACAGCGCAGATCTAATCGACAAAGGCAGGCCGTGACGAAATGAGAAATAAGCCAGCGAAAGTGCAACCACGATATACACCGACCAAGCCTGCAGCCCCCAGTGAAAGAAGGTGATTTCCATGGCGCGACCTGCCGCCTCAGCAGTGCCGCCAATGCCAGTTGGTGGCTGGGCGAAGTGAGTAAGTGGTTCGGAGACACCGAAGAACAAAAGACCGATACCCATGCCGGCACTGAATAACATGGAAAACCAACTGACGTAGCTGTAGTCCGGTTCGGAGTCGTCGGGCCCGAGTTTGATATTGGCGAAGCGGCTAAAAGCGAGGTAGACCACGAAGCCAAAAAAGAAGGCAATTGACACCATGTAGAACCAGCCAAAGCTCGTCACCAGCCAATCTTGAATAGCGCTAAATGTTACCGCTGCGTGTTCGCTGAATCCCACTCCGTAGATACATACCAACACGATGAGACCGGCCGAGATGAAGAACACCGGACGGCAAATACTGTCGAACAATTTCGAGCCTGATTTTGCGTCAGGAATATGTCGTTCCATGTGTACTGCTTCCTGTTAGTGTTCTGGTTGCTGCGTTTTTCTAGGCGCTTCGCCGATCTGGGAGAGTGCAGCCAGTTCGGCGCCCAATGATTGCTTAAGTGGTCCTAAAAAGGCGCTGTATTTTCGCCACTGGCCGACGCCAGAGCTGTTCACAGGTCTGCGCACCTGTTCTGAGCTGGGTGTTCTTACATTGCGCTGGGTCTTGTGAAAATTTAGACAGGCTTGTTCGAACGGTAGGCCGCAGAACTCCAGCAATCTGCGAACTTCTCTCTCTAAATCTGCGATCACCTCTTCATTATTTACTCGCAGCACAAAGCCGGGCAGCACTTTTCCCCAATGATCCATTAGCCTTACGTAGTCGCGGTAATACAGCCCTATGTCGGCTAAGGAATAGCTGAATTCCTGTCCTTCGGCAAACAACTGCTTGAAACCACTAAAACAACAGTCAAGTGGGTTACGCCGTGCGTCGATAACCTTTGCTCGCGGCAACATCAATTTAATAAGCCCAATGTGGCGAAAGTTGTTAGGCATCTTGTCAATAAATAGCGGAGCACCCTGACGATGACTGCGGGTATCTTCAATAAATTCCTCGCCAAATTGAGAGAGCTCCTTTTGGCTCAATGATTCCAGAACTTGCGGGTAACCAGGTGTAGTGCCGTTCACGGCATGTCGGCGCAAACGCTGTGACAGAGAGAGAACATTGGGCAGCTCTAAAGTGCCGTCTACCTGGGAGTGGCTTGAAAGAATTTGTTCGATCAAGGTCGACCCCGACCGCGGCATGCCGACGATAAAAATTGGATCTGGGCTGGCATTGCCAAAGTCCCTTTTTTCGCTGAGCAAGTTTTCGGTTACGTACTCCCTCTGCAGTTCTAGCTCTTTAGTGATCTGGAGCGCGTCATAACGACTCTGTGATTTTTTCAAGCGATTGCCTTGCTCATAAAAATCAAACGATTGTTCTATATCCTTGTTGTCCTCAAAGGCTTTGCCCAGCGCGAAACAAAGGTGAACACGCTCCATAAACGAGAGGTTGTCATCTTGTTGCAGCACGAGCATCTGCTGAATCTCTTCATCGCTAAATCGATAAGTCTTCAGGTTGGCGAGCGAAAAATAGGCTTCTCCATGTCTAGGATAGGAGGCGATGGCCTGTTGGTAGCTAGTGATTGCGCTCGTAGACTCACCCTTCGTCTTGAGCGCATGACCCTGAGACGTAAGCGTGACGGGATCGTTTGGCAGGATTTTTAAGAGTTCATCAAAGGTCGCCAGCGCTTCATCAAACTGACCAGACTGCATACACTGCACTGCATAAATAGACTGGAACTGGGGGTTGCTGGGTTCGCGCTCTAGCAACTTCGACGCCTGCTCCTGAGCAGCAAGGTGCTGCTGACGTTTACGCAACACTTGAATGTAATCGATGTGGATAGGGATATTATCCGGGGCTAAGAGGCTGGCTGAGTGTAAGAGCAGTTCAGAGTCTTCCAATATGCCAAGTCGCATGCCAATGTCAGCAAGCAGACGCATGGCTTCCACATGATGAGGTATCTTTTTCAGAAACGCACGGCACAACTCTTCGGCACGCAATAGCTTACCCATAGAAATGAGGTCGACGACAGCGATCAGTGGTTTAGGCAGAGCGAGTAACTGTTTCAACTGTTCTTGCACGTGCAGCGCGCGGGCTCTCTCGCTGTGCTGGTTATGAATATCAATTCTGGCCCGATAGCTGGCTTCCAGTGCTGGATTATAGAAACAGGCGCGATCAAAGGCTTTCAGCGCCTTGTGGGTATTGCCGAGGGCGCGCTGATTGTAGCCTTCTTCCTGATGGGCGCGGCCGTGCTCCGGATGCACTGACTTTAAGTGAGAAAGAGATGTAAGAGCGGCGTCGTATTGCTTCGTGTAACGAAGGCAGACAGCGCTCATGTAAAGCGCCTCCGGTTCGTCCGGTTTTGATTTCAGCAGTAGCTGCAAGGCTGCAATCGCCGCCGAAAAATCCTGACTTTGAATCAGCTTCTGAGCGGCGCCAAGACCTCTGGCCAGGTCAATCAATTCGGTTTCTGGGTTTTGCGTGCCCGATGAGTTCACAGGCACTCCGAAGAAGTGCCTGAATCATAACGCGCTGAGAGGACGTTAAACATCGCCCCTTAGAAGTCGTAGGCGACTCGGACTCCGCCCGTAAAAGGTCTGGCATAAGTCACGCGCTGACGATCATAAATAAACGAGTTCGAAATTTCCGCGCGCTCATCGCCAATGTTTTCGGCAAAGACATCTACCGACCATTGATCGTTGCTAATGCCAGCGGTCATACCAAACATAACCCAGCTGTCCATGCGATCACGATTGATTGTGATAATGTCGCTGTAGGCTTCGTCGGAATAAGTCACATGCGGCATTACATGAGCTGTTCGGCCAGAGCCGATATCCCATTCGTAACGTGCACGGAGGTTAAATTGAACCTCCGGTGCAAAGGCCAGCGAGTCGCCTACTATAACGTCGTTGGTAGGCGTGATCACCTTAGTGATTTCGGTGTCTAAAAACGAAAACGCGCCTGTCACTGTCAGTCCGTCTATCGAAGCGGGCTCCCAAATAAAGTCGCCTTCGATACCACTAACCTCGGCATCTGCTGCGTTGTCAGAAAAGAACAGATTAGTGATGCTTGGATCAAAAATAGTCGTCTGCAGTCGCTCAATCTCTGAGAAGAAGATCGCTCCGTTGAAACGTAGCGTATAGTCCAGTAGATCAGCCTTCCACCCTAACTCGTAATTTGTCAGATCATCAGTATCGACAGCGAAGGGAACAGTAAAAGTTCCGGCTGGGTTAGATGCCCCGCCAGGACGATTAAGCAGTCCCGGTCTAAAACCTTCAGAGAAAGTTGCGTAGACCAAAGTATCGGAATTCGGCGTCCAGTTCACACTGAATTTGGTGATGATACCGTCAGCAGAAGCAGTGTCTGGGTTAGGGTTACTAAACAGGTTGTCCAAATTATTGCCGGCGTTATTGTCTGTAGTTGCACCGAAGTTACCGAACGAGCCAGCAGCGCTGCCTTTAAGATCGACTTCAATGTCGTACCAGCGAGCCCCTCCAATAATGGAAAATTGATCGCTTAGATCGAAAGTCACCTCACCGAAAACCCCTTTTTGCTCATCAGTACGCACGACGTCATTGCGAAAGATCACACCGTCTGGCCACTGACCAGTATCTCTGACGGTCGCACCGCTGGCCGAGAAATTAGGGCCGAAACCACGCGTGCCGTTAAAGGCTATTGCTTCGGACGAACCAGGGTAGGTAAAGCTGTTCAGTTCTTGCAATTCAAGGCTGCTATAAAAGCCGCCAAATGTAGCGCTGATGGGCCGATCTGGGTCCGTCGCGAATCGCAGCTCGTGGGTACTAATTTCAGTCTCGGTGTTGCTTTTAACAAACAGATTAGGCGCCTGACAGGTTCCCATGGGATCCGCGCCAGGGTAGGTCACACTGCCGTCACACACGTAATAAGGAAGGTACTGACCAACAAACAGGTAATCCGCATAGTCAACTAACTGATCAGCTTCGCGGTCGGTGAAGGCTCCTGCATAAACAACTTCAAGCTCACCCAGCATTCCCTTTAGAGTCCAGCTGGTATTACTGAACGTGTCTTCTAAAGAGTCTTCCTGATAACGCTGAATTTCAAGATCACCTAGATTGGGGTCGGCAAAGAAGACGCCTTCGGTTTCTAGCTCCTGTTGCGCATGGCCGACTGTTAGACTCCAGTCGTCGTTAATTTCGTAAAGGCCGGTGAGTCGAAAGCCGGAATAAGTCGCGTCATTAAAATCTTCTTCAACGCGGCTGCCATTGTCAGCATCAATAAAACGAACACCGCTTAGGTCAGCGGTCGATTGAAAGCCGGCACGACCCGCAGCGACTGGGAGCCCGTTGGCGCGTACTGTGCCCTCGGGACGGAACCGAGCACTTTCCCGAGCACTGAGTTTACCGGCGACGTTGTCGATATAGCCACCTTGATTGTCGACGTAAACAACACCGCGCAAGGCAAATTTATCAGTAACCGGAAGATTGATGACCCCTTCCACGTTATTGCTCATCTCGCCGTCTTTAGTGAATGCACTGCCGAATTTGACATTGGCGGTGGTGGATCCAAGGTTAGGTTTATTAGTAATCAGGCGCACCGTTCCAGCCTGAGAACTGGCGCCAAAAAGCGTACCCTGCGGGCCGGCTAATACTTCAACTCGCTGCATGTCGGCCGCGTAGACGTCTAGGTTTCGACCCGGCTGAGCCAGAGGCTGTTCGTCAAGATACAGGGCAACGTTAGGTGCTAATCCGGCAACTCCAGCGGTGGTTAGTCCTGGGGTGGTAGATGCCACACCGCGGATGTAGATTGTATTTTGGCCGGGCCCGCTGCCGCCAGCGGTTACATTAGGCAACTGCAGCAAATAATCTTCGAAATTTGACACGCCCAGCTGATTGAGAGATTCCTCCGTCAAGGCGGAGACAGCAACTGGTACATCCTGCATACTCTCCTCACGTTTAGTGGAGGTGACAAGAATTTCTTCGATTTGAGCTTGAGCGGGAATGATCACAGCGCTGCTTGCCAAGGCGATTGCGAGATGTAATTGGTTCTTGCGGAACATAAAAATACCTTTTTGGTGGCGGTCGTATTCTGAAGGGGCTTAACTATAACGAACTGAAAGCATTATTGCATTAGAGAACTATTGACGACATTCGGACCTGAATTAGAAAATATTAGATAATACTGTTTAATAACAATCAGTTATGAGTATTTTAGGGCGCTGTTGCGCTTTAGAAAAATCAGATAGACTGAGTGAATAATATTAGAAATCTAAGTAAATAGGGCGAAAACAAGCAACCCCCACTGCCTGAGCTGTCGAAAGTTGAGTGAGACACTATGAAAGATTATGAAGAATTGTTTATTGCGCTGCGCCGTATTACCCGAGCCATCGATCTGCACTCAAAGAAGCTGCAACGAGAAACCGGCCTAACCACTTCGCAATTACTGGTGCTAGAAGCCGTCGTGAAACTGGACACATCTACGCCCAGCAATATTGCGAAAGAAGTTCAGCTCTCTCAGGCAACGGTAACCAATCTTGTCGACAGAATGGAACGCAACGAGTTAGTTCTTAGACAGAAATCCACCGTGGACAAGCGCGTGGTAGAAGTACTCCTAACAGACAAGGGAAGGCAAATGGTAGAACTGGCACCTGAGCCATTGCAGACCGGGTTTCTCAGGGAGTACCGTAAGCTTGAGCGCTGGGAGCAGCATCAACTTATTGCTTCCGTGCAAAAAATCGCAGTACTAATGGACGCTGAAGATATCGATGCATCGCCTATTTTGACTACTGGTGAGGTGGGTGGATGTTAGCAGCGACCTTTTCTGGTTAGTGTAAAATAGACGTTTAATGCAAGAGCAGATATGAGTGTCAGTGTTGCAGGATGCTATTCAACCAAAAATATACTCGACAAGAGGCGATGCGAAGACAGAGATCTTCAATTTTATCGAGATGTTCTACAACCCGATAAGCGGCATAGCCATACTGAAGGTGTGTCTGCGGCCAAAATTGAAGAAATTTATTTCTCCAAACTAGAAAGTGTCTAGTAAAAACTGGGAGGTACTGACAAATTAACTATTCCCGCTCTGAAAATCTAGTATGTAGCAGCTTCTATATTCCCGCTGCCTTTTCCCAAGTCGCAAAGGCTCGCCGTCTAAAGAAACGATAGTTCTCAGCTGACACTAAATGCCGCCCAAGATTGAACAAATTGTACACCGCTGCATGCGCACTCAAAAACCGCTGTGCTTGCCGCATTGATTTAAACTTACGCATGCCCCGCTCTCTCACCCTCGTCGGTTCGTGCGATAGCTCAGCTCGATTATTGGCGTACTGGGTTGTGTCGTGAATCGTCTCTGGAATAAGTTCCCTGTGAGCCACGTTATAGCTCCGCAATTTGTCAGTGACAATCTTCCTCGGCTCACCTCGATGTTTCCGCAATAGCCGTTTAAAGAAGCGTTTCGCGGCTTTCCCGTCTCGTCGCTTCTGTAGGAATACATCAACCACTTCTCCGTCCTGGTCAACGGCTCTCCACAGATAATGCTGCCCACCATGGATCTTCACGAACACCTCATCGATGAAGAAAGTGTCGCCGTAGCCTTGGTGTTTACGCTTTAACCTACGGGCAAATTGAGGGCCGAACTTATTGCACCAGAGGCGAATGGCTTCATAGCTGACGGTGACGCCCCGCTCGGCCATCAAATCTTCGATGTCACGATGACTTAGATTGAATCGATGGTACAGCCACACGGCATATTGTATGATTTCAGGTGGGAATCTGTGTCGTTGGTACATTTTTGGTTGAGTCATGAGATAGATCCTGACAGATTGGCGCTTAACTTGTCAGTACCGTCTAATTGGCAGGATTGTCAGCTCGGAAGCCCAGATAACCCGTTTAATAACATGTATTTTGTAACTGCTATTGCATTGGCGAGAGAATATCCAGGTTACGAAGCTTTCATGGTGGAGTATTAGTGAATTGCAATAATCATGAAATATATGCTTAATTTTCCCTGTAAGGCCACTTTAGTTCTCACTCTGTTTATGTTGGTTGGCACTGCCTATTCACAGGAAATTTTATCGACCCGAGATAAGGCCCCTGTATACATTCCCACTGACTATGTTGAGTCAAAATCATACCCCCTATTGTTGCTCCTTCATGGATATGGATTCGATGGAGAAGTTGCTGATTCGATTTGGGGTTTTAAGGAAATATTAGATCAATATGATTTTATCTATACAACTCCTAACGGAACTGCGGATCCGACTAACAGTCTATTTTGGAACGCAACAGTAGCTTGTTGTAATTTTTATGGTTCCACCGTCGATGACGTATCATTCTTATTTAACTTAATTGAATCAATTAAAAGTAATTATAACGTTGATGCGAACCGCATATATTTGGTGGGAGACTCTAATGGTGGTTTTATGGCATTAGAGCTTGCTTATCGATTCCCTCATCTTATTACAGCAGTTGTTAGTAGTGCGGGTGCTTCTGATTTTAAGGATCGGATGCCCCTCAAATCAGGGGTTCATGCCCTGCAAGTCCAAGGAACAAATGATACTTCAATTCTTTATTCTGGAGGGATGATAGGGGGCTTTACATACCCTGGATTAGAAGCTTCAACTAGAAAGTGGGTTAAATACAACCAATGTTCTGAGATTGCTAAGGAGACGAGCTACAAAGATTTATTTCCAACAATAGCAGGTCTTGAGACAGAGGTGGTCAAATATAATACAGGTTGCTTGCAGGATGGATCGTCAGAAATATGGAGTATTATGGGTGGAGGTCATGGTCTTGGCAGACCCGTATCATCCTCTAATACTCTTGAGATTATGGATTGGCTTTTTGCTAAAACTAAATCTGGTTGGCCCTCGGTATATAATGGAATTATTCCGCCAGTTAGCTTGCGACTAGGTATAAATAATATTGGAAGTTTTAGCGAGCGAGATGGGATTATTTATACCTGCCTCCGGGTTTTTACAGACGGTCTGCCAGGGTCAGTAGGCGGCATTAGCGAGTTTGATATAGGATTAAGGGTAGTGTCTCTCTCAGAGGCTACGGTCCAGATCACGAAGTTTAGAGAGTTCAATGCCATCGGCGCTCTTAACGAAAACGCACAAACCCCTGATTGCAGCGGTATATTTGAAACGACGACAGGCATTTATACCGACATTATCGTGGCAGGTGACAGTGTTCTTGATACCACATGGAGCTTAATTAATCCCACTAATTTAATTCTTAAGCTAAGTAGTTATCAGGAGTTAACTGCTAACTAGCAGACCCCACCCTAGGGGCACACACCGATAAGTCAGAATGGTTCCATTGCGCCCCTATACATACTATCTAAACCCTTGCGTGAAAACCGGGGACAGACCACGTTTAAACGATTGGGTTTGCCGGGGCTTAGACTTCTCA
>Ga0115569_10003438_pt1 | contig 11711 bp, 9 predicted proteins | sample COGITO_mtgs_1205_2_FD_87295 | JGI IMG/M metagenome (GOLD analysis project Ga0115569, IMG submission 87295) | Pelagic marine microbial communities from North Sea - COGITO_mtgs_120503 | ecosystem: Environmental > Aquatic > Marine > Epipelagic | place: Germany:Helgoland, sampling site Kabeltonne...
GTTGTCGAGGCACAGGAAGAGTCTCAATGCAACGAACGCAACACTCTTCATCTGCGTCGAGTCAAAGCGCGGCGGCGTTGACCTCAAAAAAAGTCGCATCATCATCTTCATCATCATCATCGTCGTCGTCGTCGTCGTCGAAATCATTTTGGACTTTGAGACGAGGCAAACACCACTGTTTAACGATCGCTTCGGCAAAGAACGCGATCACAGATGACAACGAGAACAACATCAACATCAACAACAGCAAAAGAGAAGGAGGGGAGTACACACAAACAAGAAGAAACGAAGCAGCGACGACGACGAAACCGAAATCGAGACGCACGTTTCTTTCGAGAACAGCCGCTGCGTTTGGTGCTTTGATTTTTGCGAGCGCGGCGGAAGAAAATATCAACAATAACGCGGCGTTTGCGTTGGAAGATACCGAGTGCATCGAGTGTGGTGGCACTGGTATCGTTCCGTGCGATATGTGTGGCGGAACCGGTAAATGGAAAGCTTTGAACAGAAAACGCGTGCAAGACACGTACGAGTTTACCGAGTGTCCGCAGTGTTACGGCAGAGGCGTGAGAGTCTGTCCGGTGTGTTTTGGTACCGGCGAAAGAAACGTGAAGGGATTGTTGCGGAGAGGAGAAGCGACTGAAATGGTGAAAGCTATGCAAAGAGGTGAGTTGAAACCCGGGGACACGAAAGCGTTGATCCAAGCTGGACGGGATCGAAAGCTCGAACTGAAAATTCAAGCCGCCGCCAACGCCAGCACTGCGGAATCGGTTGCGCAAGAAGAGTTTTAATATTAATATATTATTAGTTTTATAAAAAAATTGTAGCGAGATGTAAGAGAGATGAACCAACTTTTGCGTTGATGATAACAACTTAATTTAATAATGAGTACTACTGGTACCACGACTCGGTGATGATGTGGTCTTTGCGTAGAGGAAGACTTTTGTTTTTTTTTATGCATGCAAGGCCAAAAATCTTTCTTTTTTCCTCATGGCATTTTGGCTCTCAATTTTCAAATGCTTGTCGTCGTGGTCTCCTCTTTGCTCTCTCTCTCGTGTGACGTCAGAGTTCAAAAGAAAAACGCACGCACTTCTTTCTGCTTGGGAAAAGAACAGCACGAGTCTAGATCCGATCTGGCCGAATACTCTGTATTTTAGCACGAATAGCCTCTCCTAGTTTCTCTGTTGTTTCCACCTTTGCGCGCGACGAGAGGTTCAGTCGTGGAAGAAGCAGAGCGTTTCATCGAACGCTCAAGATGGCGACGAAACAGCACAATCCAAATGCGAGCCTTTCTCGAGAAACCGCGCCGAATGGTATGCAACAACATCGACCGCAGCAGCAACAGCAGCAACTCCAACAACCAACGGCGACGACGACGACAACTGCGATGATGAATGCCTCAAATAGCATGGAAAATTCCTGGGCGCAAGCGTATAGCGCCGCGATGTATAATCAACAACAACAAAAAGGAGGAAACGTCACGCAGGAAACGCCGACGGGATTAGCGCCCCCTCACTTCCACAATCCACACCTGGCGGCAAGTTTAAACAACCCGGCATTTGCGGCACACTTACTCATGGCAACAAGCGCGTTACAACCGCAAGCGAATGGGCTCTCTCCGGACATGGCAGCGGTGGCCGCGGCAGGTATGATGATGGGAGCACCTCCTTTATATCCACAACAAAATCCACAAAAAACGACGAAAACTCTCGCTGTTGGTAATACTGGACACCCGCAAAAACAGGGTGCTCAAATAAAATTGGCAAATATAAAAACAGAGATGAACCAGCACCCACCTCTGACAACTAACAACAACAATAACAACAATAACAACAATAACAACGCCATCACTAAAGACAGGAAGAGATTGAACGACAGTAGCGCTTCGTTGACGACGACGACGACCACAACGACCACTACTACTCCTCCTGATGCCACCATCATCAACAACAACAACAAAACCAGCAGAAACAAGACCGCGCAAGCCACCGTAGTATCACCGATAGCCACTATTGATACCTCGAATAAAACACCCACCGCGGACGACCGAGAGTTGAAACGGCAAAGAAGAAAACAGTCCAACAGAGAGTCGGCGAGACGTTCTAGACTCCGGAAGCAAGCGGAAACGGAGGAGCTAGGTAACATATTAGAACGGTACGCGACAGAAAATATGAAACTGAGAGAAGCGGTGGAAAAGCTCGCTTCAGAGCGCGACATTCGCGCGGAAAACGAAAGCGTGCTTGCAAAGTGCATCGAGGACGCGGGCAACAAAGTTCCAGACCTGAAACAGGTGGAGAAGCCGTTCGTCGTCTCCTCGCTCGAGTTATTTTCATCAAACAACATTAACAACAACGACGGGTCCGATACCACCACGAATAGCGGGGGCGGTGAAGGTACAAACACTCCACCGATGGATAAAAAAAACTCTCTTCTTTGCATGTGTACAAAACATTCATCATTGTTATTTTATAATTTTTTCACATCGAATAAAAAGCAGTGTGTCTTTTCAACCTTCTTTAATCTTTCTCGTCATTCCTCAACAACCTTTTCTCCATGGTCGACGACAACGACGACATCGACGCAGCTGCGATACAGTCGCTCGTAGAAATCGCGCAACTGAATCCAACGCAAGCTCGAAACGCTCTGAAACATTACGGGAACTCTTTGGAAAACGCGTGTAATGCGTTTTTCAATGGCTCTTTACAGTTTACCGAGAACGACGCAATCAAACTCCCCGACGATATCGATATCGTTGACGGAGAAGAAGAAGAAGAAGAGGATGATGATTTCGTCATGATAGATGGAGATGGAACCGATAGAAGAACAAGGAGAGGAAACGAGAATAGACGTAGTCAACAACAAGAACAAGAGCAAACGAGGCACGAAAATGCTACGAATCAACAACAACAACAACAACAACTCGTGCCTTTGCTTCCCGTGCGAGCGGTGTTTGGCCTTCTCTCCGTGGCGGTGAAAATTACGAGTACGATTTTATCAAAGATATTACCATCGAACGTGCTGAGTTCTTTGTCGCGAGCGTTTCGAGCGCATCGTCTCAACCAACGGTACTTAGCGGCCAGCGCCAGAGGAAGAGGGGCGGTTGGACCGACGAGAGGCGACCCGATCGAAGCGGCGAAAGAGTTTCGAAGAACGTTTATGAACGAGAACGATGGAAACTGTTTGATAAACTTCGTCGAACTTTCGCATTCAGACGCGTTGCGAATGGCAAAGTCGGAATATAAGCTGTGTTTTGTCTACTTGCACTCTCCGATACACGACGACGCGCTCGGTTTCTGTAAAGACGTTTTGAATGATCCAAACGTCGCGAGTTTCGTCAACGAAAAGTTCGTGGCTTGGGGAGGCGACGTCTCGAATTCAGACGCGCTATTGCTCGCGCTCGGTGTCTCGCCTTCGTCCTTTCCATACTGTGCGCTGCTTAATTCGTCTGGCTCGCGCGTTTCGCTCGTCGTGTCTGTTGAAGGGTATTGCGACAGCGACGAACTTCTCGAAGTTTTGGAAAAGTCCATCGAAGACGCATCCGGTTCAATGAGCGAGGCGCGATCTCGGAACGAAGCCGCCGAAAACGATAGGTTGTTGAGGGAAGAGCAGGACGCGGCATTCCGGGCATCGTTAGCTGCTGATGCTGCGAAAGAGGCGAAAAGAGTTCAAGAGATGGAAGAGGAGGAAGCGCGCTTGAAGGAAGCTGAAAACGAACGATTGGAAAACGAAAGAATTGAAAGCGAAAACCGACGCAAAGAAGAAGAGCGCGCGATGGCTTTGAAGAATCGCCGGGAAGAAAAAGCTGCGCGCTTAAAACCAGAACCAGAGATGAGCGTCACGGAAAATGTGACTAAAATTGCATTTCGTATGGCGGATGGAAGTCGCGTCGAGAGACGCTTCGCTTCGAGAGAGTCGACTTTGAACGACGTGTACGATTTCGTGGACACGCTCGAATGCGTTTCGGAAACGAAATATAGTCTAGTATCGAATTTCCCTCGAAAAGTGTTTCACCGAACGGACGAGCTGTTGATTGAAGTCTCAGAGCTCTCCTCCAACGGTGCTATGCTTTTCGTTCAATCGGAAGAACAATAATAGAGAGAAGAAGGAGAACTGAAGAAGAAGAAAAAGAAATTGTAATTTTTTGGTTATTATCTAAAACACGCTCACACAATTCCTCAGAACAAATATGACCTCCACGTGGACGACGACGACGACGACGAGGCTCTCTCACTGTCTTCCTGCAGTGAGAGCTCGGACGAGATGCTATTCGTCTTCATTGCTAGCATCGACGACGACGACGTACAGAGGAGGAGGAGGAAGAAGAAAACAACAACAACAAGCACAGAATTCTTCTCGTCGTAATTCGAGCAGAATTGCGCGGAGCAGAATTCTCGCGACGAAAGGAACCAACCAAAACGACGGCGGCGAAGCGGCGTTGTTGCAACAAACAGCAAACAAAGGAGGAGGAGAAAAAGAAGAGGACGACGAAGAAGAAGGCGATAAAGAAACGAGGTCTTTGCAGAGGCAATCGAGCACGGAGGATATGTTTGCGCTGTATTGCGAAAAACACGTGGAACTCGTCGCGAACGCGCTCGGGAACGACGCCAAATGTATGCTATATCTCACCGAAGAACGCTCGGGAGGAGGTTTGCGATTAGCACAAGTCGCCTCTTTTCCAACCCTGTACACTGGTATGGATTCAAATGCAAACAGCACTAGCACGAATAGAGGAGGACGTTCTTCCTCGTCTTCTTCGTCTTCGAACAGAGGGGTGAATTTCACCTCCATAAACAACTCGTTCGACTGGAGCAACGTGGTTTCAGAACAAGAAGAAATGAACAATACAAAAGATGGAGACGTATTCGATAACAACGGTGGCACACTTAACAACAGTGATAATGGTAATAGCAGCAGCAAGGAAACATTTGAACTGTCGACTTCGTTGGTACCGTCATTCAGTAGATCAAACGGCTCAGACGCGTGGGGGGCATCGGTCGATGAAACGAACATCACCGCCGAAACACTCCTGTTGAACAAAGAGTATTTCTTCCTACCTTCAACGAACGCAATGGTTGTTCCATTGACCTTGGAAGGTTTGCTCATCGGTTTACTCGTCGGAGAGTTGCCACTCCCAGATATATCGACGAACTCACCGGCGGCGGGGTTCGGGTCCTCAGGCGGAGGAAAAGGTAAAGGAAAGAACCGAAGTAAAAGACGAATGAATTTGAATCAAAACGTAGATCGAGAAGAGCAGTTTGGCGAGCGAGAGCGACAGTGCTTGAAGAATGGAGCTGAAGCATTTGTGCCCGTATGGGCCATGCAAAAGCGCGCGGTCTTGCTCATGAAGAAAACATACGCACAAGAACAAAACGTTGGAGACTATTTATATGACTCACGGGTGCCACTCTCGGCACTCCGCACGATGACCGGTATGCTGAAAACGTATCTGAAAGCCGACGAAGAGTCACCTGCTGGTGACATGGCGGATGCTATCATGGCTCAGGGAGATATTCTCGCTACGCTGAGTCAACAGCTCGAAGACGCGCTGTATCCAAACGAAGGCCTATCTCCGTTTGCTGCATCCTTACCTTCCGCCAGTGACAATCGATCTTCTTCTACTACTAATTCTTCTTCCGCTGAATCGAAAATGAACAGCGGAAGCAGCAGTATAGGTAGAGCGCTGAACCAACCGCCAAAGAGTGCGTCTCAGAAAATATTCTTACCGTCTTCCTCGAGATCAACGAAGCCGGTCTCAAAGTGTGACGTGACGCCCATCGTAGCAGCGTTGCTGGCGACTTCGGAACTAATAGCAAATTCAGCTGGTGTTTCTATGATTGCATCCTTACCAATCGATGGAGGAGGCGATGGTACTAACGAAAGTTCTACGTGCGTTTCTGTCGACGAAAACGTGACGCGTTCCGTGATTGCGCGCATGATTGATTCGGCTCTGGTCATGGCGCCGAGCGAAGGACGAATCGACGTCGCCGTACGACCTCAAACATTAGAAGTTGATAATTCGATGACACTCGGTGTATTAGTCGCCGTGCGCGTCACCGATGTAGAAAATAGATTGTGCGATACGGTGATTATACCCGAAGATGACCAGTCATTACGAATAGCTGCAGATACGATCCATCAAGCGGGAGGGGTCATGCGCACAATAGAAACGAAAGGCCAAGAGATTGCGAGCGTACAGCTATGGTTACCTTGCTTTTAAAAACGACTGCCTGACTGTAATATACAAAATTATTTATTAAACAAAACAAACCCGTGGGTATTTATCCACTATTGAAGATTTGCCCTCCTGGTTTTCGCCAGTAACCAAAAAGATCGTTTCGATTGTTATTCTCTTCAGATTCGTTCACATTCGACCAATCGTTTCTATTCTCGTTCGCAGAATCTTCGGCGGAGGATGGAGCGGACACATCAGGAGAAGCTCTCGGCGGTCGCGGCGACCTCGGTGGTGGAGGTGGACTGTTTGGTATACCAATATCGTCGTACGCAGAACACGCTCTGCCGTAATATATTTGCATTCGCGCGGTATTTCTACATTTAATGGGCACGGCGGCGAAAAGAGCTCTAAATTTGCGTTCGTTGTCGTTCATGACTTTTTGAAATCGTTCGTCACAAAAGCATAACGCGCTGTTGAGAACTTCGATTTGCTCGCAACATCTCGAAAGCAAACTCAGAGGGTTTCTGTCTTCAAAATTCTCTCTCAAAAACGGAAGTTTGTCGCATTTTTGATTGAGCAGAGAGTCAGGATTTTGCGAAGCGATGGAGCAAACATCCACGGTTTCTGTTCTCGGAGGAGGAGTTTCTGAGGAAGTTGGAGAACTTGGTGGCGAAGGAGGATATGGTGGATACGATTCATCCGATGGAGGTGGCGGGGGCGGTTGCAAAAAGGCCTGTCTGGGAAATTTTGAACATTTCCATCCGCCATAAATCTCCAACCCGTTGCACACGTCGTACGCCGAAACGAACATGCTCACGAAATTCGCCTGAGACTGCTGCAAGATGGGAGCTACTTTGTTCTCACAAAAGCACTTTTCTTCGTTCAACTCGCTTAGAATCAAACAACACGCGTTCTTTCTGTCTTCATCCTCCTCTGCGAAGTCTCGAAGTGCTCCACACCCGATTCCTACGGACGCATATAAAACGTTTTCTCTCGTGCAAAAGCCAGTGTTCTGATACGAAAACGTATCTGTTTGTAGAAGGCTCCTTCTGCTCGTTTCTGTCGCGCTCACTGTGTGTTTTAAGAATGTCAAACCGACTGTCGTTACAAGCGCGAGGAATGCGACACTCGCGCGTCGCACCATGACAGAGAATGCTTGTTCTGTCCTCTCTCTTTCTGACGGGAAGAAAAAGAGCGCGTTCGCGAGCAGGTGAGTATTTTTTTTCGGAAACCGCGCGTTTTCGTTTCATCGAAATATTTTTTTCTTCTCGTGTTACGCCCAAAACACAGATACTTTTCGTTGATATTACCCCGAGCTAGCTGTTCAACTTTTGTACGCGCTCTTTAGCTCGTTGGATTCGTTTTGTCAAAATTTGCATCTCCGCCTCGATTGCTTGCGCTTTTTTGGTGTATTCTGGTAACTTCTCAACCTGTTCGATGAATTCGCGCGTGTGCGACGCCCAAAGCACCGCGTCTTCGGTTAACGGAATAGACTCGAGAATTTGGTCTTGGTGTTCCGTCAGTTCCTGTAAAAGCTTTTGCACTTCCAAGAGCTGATTACCGTGGGAAGAGATGATGCCTCGAGACGCGTTCGCGGCCCATTGGGGGTCGTGTTTCTTCGAGCTGTTTTGAATGACGTAATCGTCGTTCGAAATCCCGTTGGGCAAGATATCGTACGATGATGAAGGCATCTCAAACGACGAAGAAGAAGGTGAAGAAGTGAAGCACACCTATCAAATATTAAGTGCAAAATCTTAAAATCTTAAACTACATAGTAAATGATCCATCGTGGATTAAAGTTTTTTTCTATCTGCGCGCTCTATGCTATATTTCTATCGTGTCTATTTTATCGAACGAGCAAAATCCGCGAAGTTCTACCTTATCCGCCACTATTCTGCATAAGACCAACCCGCCTCTCGCGCTCTTTTGGTACCCGCGCAGAAATTTTCCATCCATCGAGGAAGGAAGAATATTTCTAAAGAAGGGCGCTAATCCGCAGTGTGCCGAACCAGTCACAGGATCCTCGGCTATGCCTATGTTTGGTCCGAAGAATCTCGACACAAAGTCGCAATCAATCAATTCCTTTTTCTCCGGATTGGAGAGTGCGGTAATGACCACGCCTCTTCCACCAACTTTTCCCAACTTTTCGTAGTCGACTTTCTTCTTGCAATCGAAATATATTTCGTCCACGGATGGAACGGATGTCTCCTCCATATAAATAAAAGTATCTCCGATTGAATTTTCGTATACTGGCGATGCGGCGAGTGCTTCACGACTGTCTCCGAACGCTTCTCTGACGAGCTCGATTCGGCGCGAAGCTTCCTCGTCGGCAACCGGAACAGGGGGCGACGCAGGAAACGACATCGTTATCGCCCCTGTTATTTCGCATCTCTCGAGAACCAGTTCACTTTTTCCATCATCGTATACAAATACGATCGGTTCAGAACTTTGTTTTTCACCGTTGGCTGCTAAAACATCACGGAAAAGGCACGCCGCAGAAGCTAAACTCGCGTGCCCGCACAAACCCACTTGACACGTAGGTGAAAACCACTCGATGTTAAAATATTTCCTTCCTCCTCCCTTGTTTACCTCTTCCCGAACGAAAGCCGTTTCAGAGAGACCGAGCTTTCGTGCCACCGTTTGCTTCTCTTCTTTCGATATGCTTCCGCTTTCATCACTCGCAAGAACGATAACAGCGGCGGGATTTCCTTTCAACTCTTCGTTTTTCGTGTCGTTGTTTACGAACGCGTTGACGACGCGATACGTAAATGTCGTCATTAACGCCTTATCTTTCTCTCTACTTATCTTAGGGGGGTATCTCTGATAGCTATGATATGTAGAGCACGATCGTTTCGCAAGTGGAAGGTGTCACAAAGTGAAGTGAAGGTTGACGATGAGGGTGAGTTTGTTTTCTTAAATTCGTATCTCTTTCACGTATGAAAAGTCTAACGAACTTTTCTTCATTTTCCCCATTCATTTCGCCTATCTTTCTTCTTCTCTTTTTCTCCTGTCCGCCGTCAGAAAAGCTCCATCTCGCGCGATCGAAAATGAGCGAAACCGCCGATGGCAACGTCATCGATGCGGTTAAAACGGCTACAGACAATGCCAAGGAGAATATTAAAGAGTTCGAATGTCCAATCTGTTTGGAACTCATTCTTGGAGCAGCTATTCTACCTTGTGGCCATTTATCGTGCATATACTGTTGTCACTGCTCTATGAACTTGGAGAACTCGCATTGTTTCTTGTGCAAAAAGCAGTATCACGCTTTGCCAGGTCTCTCTACGCAATTATCGCTGTTAATTTTGTCGACCTTTCGAGAGCAATTCGACGAGCGGTTAGAAAGAGAAAGGGAAAGTTCGGAGGAGTATGAAAAGTTCCTCTTGCCTTTTGTAAAGTTTTTGAAGGAAGAGCTGAAAACGAACGCCTCTGCACTCACGGAAAGCGTCACGTGTACAAAATGTAAACGAATACTCGTGAACCCGATAGCGGCCACGTGTGGCCACCTGTACTGTCTCAACTGTGTTCGTCGCGGGAATATGAAAAAATGCGTCTTTGAAAACTGTTACGGCGGAGATATCGACAAAGAAGCGGGTGTCGTCAAAGCGATGCAGCATTTACTAGAGAAGATGTATCCACTCGAGATTAAAGAGCGCATGGAAAAAGAGGAGAATGAAGAAATAGAAGAAGTCGTGATGATGGAAAATGTACCCTCCGGAGAAGAAGGAGGCCAAAGAGGAGAAGAGGATGATGAAAAAGAAGAAGAAGTACATTTCGGCGTGGGTTGTGACTTGTGCGGGAGCTATCCAATCAAAGGCGAGAGATATCAGTGCCGTGATTGCAAAGAAGACGAGAACGGATGTCCACTTGGTTTTGATTTGTGCGGTAAGTGTAAAGAATTCGACGAGAAAGTCGGATTGAATGAGACGAGTGCGAACGCTTACGCCGCAGCTGGGCGTTTTCGTTTCCTGCAAAATCACACGCGAGAACACAGATTGGTAAAAGTTCCGTTTCGCGAATCGTTTTTGCATAGATTAAAAGCCGCAAATCCACAAATGAGCATCGAGCAGATTCTTCGCATAATTACCATCGCGGGAGAAGAACGGGAACAAGGAGAAGAAGGACAAGAAGAAGAAGAAGAAGAAGAAGAAGAAGAAGAAGAAGAAGAAGAAGAAGAAGAAGAAGAAGAGCGAGAACATGAACAAGAAGAAGGTACGTCCGAAGAAAGCGAAGAAGTGATGGGACATTTTCCTTCTTCTTCTTCATCTGACGTCGTCAACGATGAGCAGCAGCAGCAGCAGGAGGAGCAACAAAGATAAGTAGACATATACGTTTTTCAAACATAGATACACACGCATAATAACGGCAATAGTGAATGAAAACAACGCGAAATCATCCACGATACCGTAAAATTTGTCTCGGTTCGTGCATTCTCGTCAAAGCCTCTTTCGCCGACTCCTCTGATTCTACGACAAATCCTGCTTTCTCGTAGAGGCGTTTCGCGGCGATATTTTCCGATACTACGTGCACGTAAATCTCCTCCACGTTGATGTTCTTCGCATCTTCAATCGCGCGCTTTATGAGTTGTCTTGCTATACCTAGATTTCTACGAGACTCCAACACGCAAACGTTACTCATGTAACATCGTTTCTTTCGAGCATTACCTTCGATGGGAAATTTTCCAACCAACTCTTCCGCCGGCAAGTTTACGCCGACGTTCAAATCCAACGTCCCGCAAACGATTGCGCTCTTTTCGCCCGGAATGACAATCGCGGGATCTTCTGGCACTCTGTTGTCACCTTTTACGCGTTCTTCTACGGCAACATAGCAAAAAACATCGTTATTTTTGTACGACACGTCTTTGCCTGTTATTTTATTCGATATCGCCTCAAACTCGGCTTCGATTTTTGTCAGTCGGTGCGCTCGGATGCTAAATTCCGAACGGTCTTTGGGATAGGAATAAAAACACAGCGCTCTGACGCACGCCGCGCCACGAATATCTGCATCTGAATCGACTTTTTTTATTTCTATCTTTCCATTGTTTTGAATCTCGTTCGGCCGTATGGCAGAGCACGTCTTAAGAGTATTACTTTTAGAACAAAGACGATGATGTTGCCGCCGTCGGTCCGCAGATGGAATACGGGTTGATGACGACGGAGGAGAGCGATGATACGACGTGGACGCGAAAGCCATCGAAACTCGTTCAGAGGGGGTGCTTTGACGATGATAAGAATAAGAGATCATAAGAGATGAAGATGAAGATGGATGATGAATATAGTGTCGTCTAATACATGAAGAGGGAACTTTGTTTTGCGTAAAAATGCTTGCAAGAGTCCGTACGACGAACAAAAAACGAAGGAAAAAATCAAATATCATTTCTGCTGAGTCACCCCCCCCGGCACAATTTAGAACACGTCTGTTCTCTTCTCAAAAGAAGTCCCTCATCAAAGAACGAGAGATGAGTGCCCCTCCTCCTCCTCCTCCTCCTCATTCTCATCCTCCTGTTCGGGCGGTGACGTTGAAGAACGTGTCCTGCTTGGGGGAA
>Ga0115569_10003442_pt1 | contig 11708 bp, 8 predicted proteins | sample COGITO_mtgs_1205_2_FD_87295 | JGI IMG/M metagenome (GOLD analysis project Ga0115569, IMG submission 87295) | Pelagic marine microbial communities from North Sea - COGITO_mtgs_120503 | ecosystem: Environmental > Aquatic > Marine > Epipelagic | place: Germany:Helgoland, sampling site Kabeltonne...
CGCGGGCAATGCGTCCCAACAGAACGACGCGGCAGCCGCGTGCCTTGTCGTTGCCGAAGATAAGTTAGAAGAGCTCAATCTCAATCCGACGGCTTGGTTTGTCTCTTGGGCCGCCAGCGGCTGTCATCCTGCAACAATGGGTATTGGGCCAGTACCTGCCGTTGAAAAACTCTTTGCACGAAACAACATCAGTTGGAAAGATATCGACTTGGTTGAGCTCAATGAAGCCTTCGCCTGTCAGGTACTCGCTGTTCTAAAGGGCTGGGGTTGGGAGGACATGGACAAGCTGAACGTCAATGGATCAGGTATTTCACTGGGACATCCAATTGGCGCCACAGGCGGACGCATCATGGCGACCATGTTGAACGAATTACACCGACGCGAAGGCCGCTACGCATTGGAAACGATGTGTATCGGTGGCGGACAAGGCATTGCTGCGCTATTTGAGAGAGCCGTTTAGAGGATTTTTTAGAGAGCTATCTAGAAAGCAGCTCTAGATAGCTGTTCTAGATGATCTAAAGGGGGACAGCTAGATCTAAAGGGGGACAGCTACAATTTAACAACTTAAAGAATTTCAACATCAAGGAAGAGAATAGGCATCGTTATATTCATTTAAGTCAGCATCTTAAAAAACTATACTTTCGTTATTGAGGATGGAAATGCATCTCTGCCTACATTCTTGGTACACCGCCAAAAATAGATCAGGCTCCTTTCCCCGGCTCTTCTCAAACTCTAGTCATGTGGGGATATTATTGAGCAAATAAGGATAGTCAGCCATTGGCTTAAAGGCCAATATTCGTTAATAATGAGCCAATCAACTATTCTCATTTCGGTGAAATTCAAAGGCATAAAGCTGTCCCCCCTATTACTACTTTTGAGCGGGTTTTAACCTTCAGACGTATTACTCCGCGACCCTATAAACAACAGAAAAACTGAGATATCCCATGGCACTTCATTCAGTACTGGATCTTGCACCCATTGTTCAAGGCAGCAATTCTGGCGAGGCACTGCAGCGCTCTCTTGATTTGGCGCAGCACGCCGAGGGCTGGGGTTATAACCGTTACTGGGTTGCTGAGCACCACAATATGCGCGGTATTGCGAGTTCAGCTACCGCTGTGGTTGTGGGTCATCTAGCGGGTGGAACCTCCACTATTCGTGTTGGCGCAGGCGGCATTATGTTGCCTAACCATGCGCCTCTGGTGATTGCAGAGCAGTTTGGCACGTTGGCATCTTTGTTCCCGGAACGAATAGATTTGGGGCTGGGACGCGCACCCGGCACTGACCAAAATACGATGAGAGCATTGCGACGAACGCTCACCGGTGATGTTGATGACTTTCCTCGTGATGTCGTTGAACTACAACACTATTTGAAAGAGCCTCAGCAAGGGCAGCGCGTGATTGCGACGCCAGGTGCAGGTACGGATGTACCGTTGTGGATTCTTGGATCGTCACTATTCGGCGCACAGCTTGCTGCGATGTTAGGGCTGCCATTCGCTTTTGCCTCTCACTTTGCTCCGTCTTACATGGATGCAGCTGTTGAGATTTATCGTTCAACGTTTAAGCCATCCGAGCAATTGGATAAGCCGCATGTGATGCTAGGTTTCAACATCTGTGCGGCACCGACGGATGAGGAAGCGACCTTTCTGCGATCTTCGTCGTTACAATCATTTGTGAATCTGAGAAGAGGTACGCCAGTGCAGTTGCCACCGCCGGTAGAGGGATATGAAGAATCTCTGTCACCCGACGAGCGGCAAATGGCTGAGGAGGTAGGCCAATGTTCAGCAGTAGGGTCTATTGAATCTGTAGAGGCAAAAGTCCGTCAATTTTTAGCCCAGACTGGTGCTGACGAACTGATGATTGTTTGTTCTGTTTTTGATCACAGCAAACGGCTGCGGTCTTATGAGATTGCAGCAGAAGTGTTCAACAAAATTTAGAGGGAAAGAGGGACACTGATAGTTTAATAGCTTAGTGATCTACTAATTCCAAGTTAGACCTCAGTCCAATCGATGAGATGGACTGGTTGAGAATGCTAATAGGGTTCGGTCCTCGGCGGCAAGCTGGGCCAGAAACCGGGGATAGTATTGTTCCACAATCTGATAGAGTAGCGTTTGTTCGGGACGGTGACGTGTATGCTGGGGGGCAGCTTCATGGCTACTTAACCCGACTGTACCTTGTAACATGCTGGAATCCTTTCCAGTGCGTGTTAGTTCAGTGTAGTTGGTTCAGACAGGAACCCTAACTAACTGCCCTGCCCTGATCTGAATGCGTGCAAGCAACCTGAGCTGTGGTACATCTTTCCTGTGTGCTATTCCACTCCTTACGCGCAGTTCTCCAGCACCGTTAGGTGAGTTCTTCCTTCTGAACCCGCAAAACTAAAAAGCCATCCTAGGGAGGGCTTTTTAGTTTGGTACGCCCAGAGAGATTCGAACTCCCGACCAACCGCTTCAAAGCCAGTTACTCCTCACCCGGCATCCTTAGACGAATGCCAAGGCGACTCGAGAGCTCGATATTACCGCGCAGTCGATAGCCGGATACCGCCTCGCGCATCACCGACACCATCCATCTCGCTAAATCATCATTGGGCGCAGTAATCAGAAAGAAGGCTTCGTGCTCTCTCGTCTGTCTGGCGATATCGGCAAGTTCATTCTGAGCCGCCTCAGAATGAGCCGAGTAGTTTGGATAGTCCAGTTTGAAGAAGAGATCGTTAGAATTCATCTCCAGTCGAAGAGCCTGTGCCGCACTATCTATCCCCGGATGATTAGGGTCTACGAAACGAGCCCTGCCCAAGAGGGTCTCCGCCTCATCGAATATACCGCGACGCATCGATTCTTCCGCCAGTTGCAGATACCGCACTACGATATCTTGCAGCCCTTCCAATGCGAGCTCATTCCGAGGATCCATAGCGAGTACGTGCTTGAATCGACTATGAGCATTATCATCGACTGGAGTTAACAGCCTATCTTCACTGAGCGCCTGTAACGCCGCATACAAGATATCAGGAATCATACTCCGGTTATCTGCACGACTCGATCCGGTAAAAACCTCGGCATCTGACAACACCCGAATGTCCAGTGGATCGTTCGCTGAGCGAGGCTCCTCTGCCGCCGGTTCGAGCGGAGGTGCCTGGCAGCTACTCAACAGCAGCGCAGCCAACGGGGAAAATAAAAACCTACGAGACTTCATCGACATAAGGTTCAGGTCACAGAATTAATTTACTAGTTCTGAAAAGGGAATGAATTCAAGATTATCGCCGATTGCGACCGCTGTATAGGGCGGAACGACGCCTAAGCCGTCTGCCTGGCTTAGCGACGTAGCCACTCCTGAGCTTTGATTTCTTAGTGCCTGCAGGGAAACCACTCCATCCCCACCTTGCGCTAGCTGACAACGTACATATTCCTGTCGCTCTCCAGACTGGGGAGTTACAAAGCCTGATGCTACTCGAAATGTAGACGGTGCGGCTTGCGTACCTCCCAACATACGAAGCAAGCAAGGCCTAACAACTAACACAAAGGTAACGAAAGCAGATACGGGATTGCCAGGCAAACCGAAGAATTGAGTCGCCGCGATCTTACCGCAGGCAAGAGGCTTGCCCGGCTTTATGGCTAACTTCCACAACTGTAGCTCCCCTTCCTGCTCAACCACAGCCTTTACATGATCTTCCTCACCAACAGACACTCCTCCGGTGGTAATTACACAGTCACTGCGCTCGGCTGCAGCCACTAGCGCTAGCCGGGTTCCCTCGAAATCATCCGCTACTATGCCGCAATCAAGCACTTCTACCTGCAAGCCTTTCAACAGTGCATGCAACGTGAAGTAATTCGAATTGTAGATCTGACCAGCTTCCAACTTCGTGCCAGGTTGCACTAATTCATCGCCGGTTGTTAACAGGCTCACTCGCAGTCTTCTAGTAACATTGACGGACTCCAAACCGATAGAGGCAAGCAAGCCGATGTCTTGCGGCTTTAGCCGATGACCCTTTGCCATCATCACCGCGCCCGCTTGTATATCGCCTCCTGCCTGACGCAGGTTCTCGCCAGGCTTTATATGCTGCTGTAGCACGCAAAGGACATCGCCATTGGCGTTGCAGTTTTCTTGCATCACCACCGCATCTGCTCCCTCAGGTACTGGGGCGCCTGTAAAAATACGCGCGGCCTCGCCCGATTTTAGCTGTTGGCCTACTTCGCCCGCTGCAATTCTCTGAGTAATCTTCAGCTGAATATTTTCAGACCCTAGGTCGGTGCTTTTCAAAGCATAGCCGTCCATCGCGCTATTGCAGTATGGAGGAACATCAATTGGCGACACACAATCACCCGCCAAGACTCTTCCTGCCGCCTGCTCTAGGAGCACGCTTTCCTGCCCAGTTATCAATGGTAACAACGGCATCAGTTGTTCTAAGGCTGTGTCAATTGAGGTCAGTGACATGTCTTAACCTCTACTCAAAGGATAGATAGTCATGAGGTGATACCACTCTCTGATTCGTTTAGCTCACTACGAAGCCGACCTACATACAGCGTCTTAATGGTCTCCTGCAAATTTCCGTGCCAGGACTTCTGCTTAATGCCAAAGGTATCGAATATTTTCTTACTGGAAAGCGTGGAGTTGGGTAGTTCCGGCAGCCGCGGTAGATTCTCGCGAATAGTAGTGTTGTCCAGCAATTGATAAATTTCTTCGTCGTGATTTGCAGCGTACTTGAGAACCTGCCTAGCAAATTCGATCTCCTTCTTAATCTCCAATCCACTGTAATGATAAGTACCCCAGACATTCGCGTCACAGTCCACCTGCTGAGCGACTGCCAATATCGCTGAGGCAATATCAGTCGTTGATGTCGGACTAAACCTACGACGCCAAACTGTCAATTCACCCTTGTGCTTCTTGATCGAATGAATCCAGGATTTGATTAGACCTATTTTGTGCTGACCGAAGAGCCAACCTGATCGCATGATTATATGTTTAGGATGATCTCTTACGGCCTGCTCGCCGGCCAGTGTGTAATAGCCGTAGACACCCTTAGGGTTTGTTTCGTCATTCTCGTTGTACCCTAGTTTTTTCTCACCATCGAACACATAACAGTTGGAAAGGTGCAGCATAGGAATATCGAGCTGATTACAGATCTGGGCCAGCATAGCCGGCAGCAGTGAATTGATTCGTTCACAGCGCTGTTCGGAGGACTCTGCCCGCTTTAGCGCGCTGTGGTTTCTGGAAATAAAGTCAGCCATGTTGATCAACTGCGTAGGGGCAAAGTCGGTGATCATCTTGGCGATTGAGCCCGCGTTGACCGGCTCGAAGTTCTTATCGGCAGGCGCGAGGAAACGAATCTTGTTTTTCCGCAAAATTTCGATCAGGCCTTTGCCTGCTGGACTATTCGCCCCTACTAAGAACAACTTCACTGCTGAGTGACTTCCGTTACTAAAATGTGTTGTTAGAGATCGTGGTTAACTATCTAGGTGCGTAGAGTCTGATCAAACGTGGCTCGAGTCAAGAAGAAGCTGGGCTAGAGCCAAACCGAGAGAGTTGGATTTTAACTATTTAGGCCGTCCTACCGTTGCGGCAGACAGCCCATAAAAAGTTCGACTGGGATCTGAAAATCCCTAGAAAGGTATATCGTCGTCGAAGTTGTCGAAGTTTGCAGGAGCCGCTTGTGGCGTTGCCGATGTAGATCTAGCCGCTGGAGGTCCGCCGCCCTGACCTTGTCCTTGACCCTGAGATTGACCAAATGTGTTGTCGCCAGCGTTTCCGCCGCCGCGCGAGTCTAACATCTGCATCTCTGAGGCAACAATTTCAGTGGTATAGCGCTTAACACCGTCCTGTTCCCAAGATCTAGTCTGCAGGCGACCCTCTATATACAACTTGCTACCCTTCTTTATGTATTGCTCTACGATCTCGGCGAGGCGATTGAAGAAAATCACCCGGTGCCATTCCGTTTTTTCCTGCTGATCCCCCGTAGTCTTATCCTTCCAGGTTTCGCTGGTCGCGAGAGAGACATTCGCCACTCCATTGCCGTTTGGCATGACCCTGAACTCCGGATCATTGCCTGCGTTTCCAACCAGAATAACTTTATTTACACCTCGACTTGCCACTATCTGTCTCCCCGACTAAAACCCGTTGTATCACTATTAATACCCAGTTTAGCGCCCGGATTAGGACTTACATAACTAGGTGTTGCATTGCTGTTAATTTGGAGCCTGAAATTGATTCAGGACTTCACACCAAGTGTATATCAAGCCCGCACTCATTAGAAATTTTCGCCGAAATAAACTTCATTGCTTTTAGTCGCAAGCTGTCCTTTACTCAAGCCTCCCAAATTGTCGATAATGCTCGGTTTCGCCTACCGCAGTGAGTGAGTCATGGATTCGATTGTCGTACGGGGTGCACGCACCCATAATCTAAAGAACATTAACCTCACTATCCCCCGCGATAAACTCGTAGTCATCACCGGGCTGTCCGGCTCCGGCAAGTCATCACTGGCATTCGATACCCTCTATGCTGAGGGTCAGCGCCGTTATGTCGAGTCACTTTCGACCTATGCGCGCCAGTTCCTATCGATGATGGAGAAACCGGATATCGATCATATCGAAGGTCTCTCACCAGCAATTTCCATCGAGCAAAAATCCACGTCCCACAATCCACGTTCTACAGTGGGCACGATTACCGAGATTTACGATTACCTGCGACTGCTCTTCGCGCGAGTAGGCGAACCGCACTGTCCAGAGCACAATATAAAGCTACAGGCTCAGACCGTCAGCCAGATGGTGGATAAGGTCATGGCACTTCCCGAAGGCAGCCGCATTATGGTGCTCGCGCCTATTATCCGCGAGCGCAAGGGAGAACACCTTCACGTCTTCAGCGAGTTGAACAGCAGCGGCTTCATACGCGCTAGGGTTGATGGGTTGGTCTGTGAAATAGAATTTCCACCGGAGTTGGAGAAGAACAAGAAGCACTCCATTGACGTGGTGGTTGATCGCTTGAAGATCAAGCCTGGACTGGAGCAGCGCCTCGCAGAGAGCTTCGAGACTGCCGTTCAATTAGCCGACGGCTTAGCGCTAGTCAGCATTACCAGTGAAAATGACGAAAAGCCGCAAGACGATCTCGTGTTCTCTTCCCTGTTTGCCTGCCCGCAATGCGGACACAGCATCTCGGAGCTAGAACCGAGGTTATTCTCCTTCAACAACCCAGCCGGCGCCTGCTCCACCTGCGATGGCCTAGGCGTAAAACAGTTTTTCGACGAGAGTCGCATTATCACCGATGAGGCATTGGCTCTCGCAGAGGGCGCAATTCGTGGCTGGGATCGTCGCAACATCTACTATTTTCAGATGCTCACCTCCTTGGCAGCTCACTACAACTTCACAGTCGAGACACCATTTCAGAAACTTTCTAAGAAGCACCAAAATCTCATCCTCAGAGGAAGCGGCAAAGATGTCATCGATTTTCACTATGTGAACGATCGTGGCGATACGATCACGCGCAGCTACCCCTTCGAAGGCATCTTGCCCAACATGGAACGCCGCTACCGTGAAACAGAATCGAATTATGTCCGCGAGGAACTGGCGAAATACCTTAGCTCGCAATCCTGCCCCGACTGCAGCGGCACGCGCCTGAGGAAAGATGCTCGATACGTACTAATCAAAGGATTAAACCTGCCCAGCATCACCGGGATGACAGTTGCGCAGTCGGCCGATTATTTCAAGAAACTTAAACTCTCTGGCACCCGTGCCCAGATCGCGGAAAAAATTCTAAAGGAGCTTCAGGACCGCCTAAAATTCTTGATCGATGTGGGACTTAACTATCTAACACTCAATCGCAGCGCAGACACGCTCTCAGGTGGAGAGGCGCAACGCATTCGTCTCGCCAGCCAGATTGGCGCTGGCCTGGTCGGGGTGATGTATATCCTAGACGAGCCTTCCATTGGACTGCATCAGCGCGACAATAACCGGCTGCTGAATACCCTCTTCCATCTTCGCGACCTAGGTAATACCGTGATCGTGGTAGAACACGACGAGGAGGCGATCGCGAGCGCGGATCACATCATCGACATCGGTCCTGGTGCTGGCGTACACGGCGGTGAAATTGTCGCTGAGGGTACGCTAGCCGACATCATGAAGTCGAAGAAATCTCTAACCGGAAAATTTCTCTCCGGTGTGGAAAAAATTGATATACCAAAGAATCGCGTGCCCTACGACGACAAAAAGCTGCTCACCCTAAAAGGCGCGACCGGCAATAACCTGCAGAAGGTAGATCTAACTATTCCCCTAGGGTTATTCACTTGTGTCACCGGCGTATCTGGATCGGGAAAGTCCACACTGGTCAATAACACCCTATACCCAATCACTGCTACGAAATTAAACAAGGCTACCACTCTCAACCCATCACCCTATGAAGAGATAGTGGGGCTGGATCAGTTAGACAAGGTAGTCGATATAGATCAAAGCCCGATCGGCAGAACGCCGCGCTCGAATCCAGCAACCTATACTGGCATCTTCACCCCAGTGCGAGAACTCTTTGCCGGCACCCAGGAGGCGCGAACGCGTGGCTACAAACCCGGTCGCTTCAGCTTTAACGTAAAAGGCGGCCGCTGCGAGGCCTGTCAGGGAGACGGCCTCGTAAAAGTCGAGATGCATTTCTTGCCCGATGTGTATGTTGCCTGTGAGGTTTGTCGTAGCAAGCGCTACAACCGCGAAACCCTAGAAGTGAAGTACAAGGGGAAAAACATCAACGAAGTATTAAATATGACTATCGAAGACGCACGCGTGTTTTTCGATGCCGTACCGGCGATAGCACGTAAACTTCAGACCCTCATGGAAGTAGGCCTGTCCTATATCTGCCTAGGGCAGGCAGCGACCACACTCTCCGGCGGCGAGGCGCAACGCGTCAAGTTATCGCGAGAACTCTCCAAGCGGGACACTGGAAAGACTCTCTACATTCTGGATGAACCTACGACAGGACTGCATTTCCAAGACATCCGGCAACTGCTCAAGGTGCTGCATCACCTTCGCGACGCTGGCAATACCATCGTCGTCATCGAACACAATCTGGACGTGGTAAAGACCGCGGACTGGGTGGTCGACTTGGGTCCGGAAGGTGGCAGTGGTGGCGGCAATATCATCGCCGAAGGCACGCCCGAAGCGGTGGCTATGATAAAGAAGTCGTATACTGGGCAATACCTAAAGAAAACACTAAGTAAGCAGAGCTAAAGGCGATTATCACGATGGTCAAATCTACAAATTCACTGGCTTTCGGTGCAATCAGCACAGCGCGAAATTGCTCGCTCGCCCTTGGCCTCTTTTTTGTGTGCCTTGCAGCAAACACTCATGCACAGTCAGATGCGTCTGCCATTAATTTTGGCGACAACGCAAGCAGTTGGGCGAATGACCAGGAATGCGACGATCCTCGCTTCGCCGGGGAAGGCATGGCGCCCACTCTTGTCGAGACTGACCGTTTGCATGACGCGAGCGATTGCAGGGCTCTCTATATTGCTGGCTCAATTTACTTAGCAGATGCCAATTCCGCTTCCAGTAGTGCCGGCATCGACTTTGGTGACGACGCCAGCACCTGGGCTAATGATGAGCAATGCGATGATCCAAGGTTCGAGGGCGAAGGAGTGGCCAACACGCTTCTTGAAGACGATCGGCTACACGATGCTACAGATTGCCGCGAGCTGTTTCTTGCAGGATCTATACGTCTTATTGAAGAGTCAACGTCAAACGGCAATGGCGGCGTAGACTACGGTGACAATAGCAGCACCTGGGCCTTCGATGGACAGTGCGATGATCCACGATTTTCCGGGCGCGGCATGTCAGCCCTACTACTAGACACAGACATGTTTCATGATGCCGCGGACTGTCGCGAATTAGTTGAGATAGGCTCTATTCTCCTACTACCAGGATCCAACGTTATGCTCGGCGGACGCTTCGAACGCGGCAGTCTCCGCGCGGGCGACAACACCCGAGCGAATGGCAGTTATAGCGACAGCTATTCTTTCATTGCTGACCGGGGCGATTCCACGATTGTCGATCTGCGCTCGGGCGAGTTCGATACTTTCCTCACGGTTCGAGCTCCTAACGGCGAAGAATTCACCAACGACGATTATGAAGCCAGCTTCGATCGCTCATTAGTTTCTATTCCTAGGACAGAGACGGGAGTTTACGAAGTAATCGTATCAAGTTATGCCGAGTATGAAAGTGGCGGCTACACACTAGAATTCACAACCGACGAAAGACCGCTGGAATCTCTTAACCAGCAGATTAGTGGTGTGCTGATCGATGAGGACAACACATTCACCGATGGCGAATATTATGACAGCTATGAGTTTGAAGGTCGGCCCGGTCAATCCGTGACACTCGATCTACGCTCCGATGACTTCGATACTTATTTGATTCTCAGACAACCAAACGGAGAAACTTTGGCCAATGATGATACTGATGGCTCGAATAGTCGAATCGAAGCTATCCTGCCGGAGGCGGGAAACTATGAAGTCCTTGTTAGCTCTTTCACAGGTGGAGAGACCGGCGAATACCGGCTGAACATCGCAGAAGTAACTGATCTGTCGGCAGGCGCCGGTTCGGAAGTTGCTGCGGGCAGCCTACACGTCGGCGACTCGGTATCTGGAGATTTAGTTGACGGCGATCAACTCGCGGAGAACGATGAGTTTCAAGATAGCTTTTTCTTTACCGGCAATAGCGGCGAGACGATAATAGTCGACCTTACCGCTAGTGATTTCGATACTGTACTCAGTCTACAGACGCCGGCTGGAGAAATATTCGAGAACGATGATTATGAAGGCAGCACGGATCAGTCACTCTTACGGCTAACACTGCAAGAATCAGGACGCTATCGCATCCTCGTGTCATCTTATAGTAGCGGTGAAACTGGCAACTATCAGCTCGCCGTTCGCCCCGCCGATGCCCTCAGTTCAGTTTCCACAGACGCTGCTTCCGGAGCGCAGGTCTATGGCATATTCGCCGGAATAGCGGACTATCCCGGCACAGGTAACGATCTCGATTTAACTGATCAGGACGCGATACGAGCTCGCGATGCACTGATAGCTGGCGCCGGCATGAATGCAGACAATGCCTATACTCTGCTCAACGACGGTGCTACTGGTGACAATTTCCGCGCAGCCCTGAATAGCATCAATGCGGACATCGGCGCCGACGATACTCTGGTGATCTTCTATTCGGGACACGGGGACAGAGTGCCTCGAGCAGCTGGCCCGAACAGCTCCGATCCTGATGGACTGGATGAAACTATGGAGCTCTACGATGGCCCGATGTTAGATGACGAATTAGCCACCCTGCTGGACAACAGCAACGCCGGCACAATTTTATTGGTGATGGATTCCTGTTTCAGCGGCGGCTTCTCCAAAGATATCATTTCCCGACCAGGTCGCATGGGTCTGTTCTCCTCCGAAGAAGACGTTACCTCACAGGTCGCATTCAAGTTTCAGGCGGGAGGCTATCTCTCTGTCTTCTTCGACGAGGCAATTCGGGAAGGTTATGCAGATAGAGATGAGAATGGCGACGTGACAGCTATCGAGCTAAGCCAGTATTTGCACGGCCGCTATCGTGCCGATGTAAAATCATTGGGCACAACCAGTTATGTGCGTACCTCCGGACCGCAGTCCGCCTACCAACACCTAGTCGTAGATCGTGGCGGTATCGGGCCCTATAGTATTTTATTTAACAGAAATTGATCAGTAGAATCTAAAGAGCAAG
>Ga0115569_10003445_pt1 | contig 11703 bp, 10 predicted proteins | sample COGITO_mtgs_1205_2_FD_87295 | JGI IMG/M metagenome (GOLD analysis project Ga0115569, IMG submission 87295) | Pelagic marine microbial communities from North Sea - COGITO_mtgs_120503 | ecosystem: Environmental > Aquatic > Marine > Epipelagic | place: Germany:Helgoland, sampling site Kabeltonne...
CCTTCATTTCCAACTGGGCCGATCTCACCAATTGGACCCCGCGGACCAGGCTCACCTTGAAATCCCCTTAAACCAGCAGGGCCTCGAGGACCCGCTGGTCCCACTTGGCCAAACTGATGCTCTATTACCGTCCCACCTTCTGGCCCCTGATACCCTCTCGGTCCCTGCGGCCCTACTTTTTCATAGACATACTTGATCTTGGTTTCACCAGCAGGTCCCTGATAACCCATTGGACCGCGAGGCCCCGACTCCTCAGAAACAAGAGCAATTATGCTGAAAGCCAAAGCTGCGCATGATAATAGGATCAAGCCGGTATTCGCACCATCATTAGATTTATGATCCATTTATTGTAGTTCTTAAAACATACAGAGAGACGGCAGAATACTAACGTCAAAATAAGCATTACAAGAACAAAGAAAAATTAAGGACACCCATAGTTTAGGCGCGCCGACTCCGGCGGAGCGCCCCAACGAACGAACGCGGTAGCGTCACGACCAACGAACGCGGTAGCCCAATCCGGGCGGATTCCATTCGACCCAGATTATGATGGGTGTCCTGATTGACGCGCCCGGCTAACGCGGCGCTCAGCGAGCTGAGTCCCTACCCTCGTTGTGGGGTTGGGAGCCTCTCAGCGGGCGCCGCCGCAGAGTTTGCAGTTCACGCCGCTGACGCCGGCGTAGGCGCCGTTGCCGGTGGCGAAATAGCGGCAGCCGCTGCGGTGGGTTTTGCCGGTGCTACTGATCCAATAGCTGCCGCCGCTCGCCGGGCGCGGTGGGGTCTTTGATGCAGCGGCCAGCGCATACGACTCGCGGCGCTCGGTGCCGGCGGCGGTGATCCACTGGGTGCCGGGGCGGGCGCGCTCGACGCTTTCGAAGCTGGCGGGCAAGTCGGGAAAGAAATCGAGTCCGGTGAGTTGTTCGACGCGGTCGACGCTGACCGCATAGGCGCTGAGCTGCGGACTCTGCGGGTCCTGCGGGAAGGCGAAGGCGGCGACGCGCAGGGCCTGCGTGCCGGGCTGTTGGTCGACGATGATCTTGAAGCTGCCCTCGGGAATGGAGACCCCGCTGGGCATGCGGTTGGAGCGGTCGGTGTCGATCGCGCCAGTGATGACCCAGACCTCTTGGAAGGCGGCGCCCATGCCCATTTCGAGTTGCTCGATTTGGCGCCAGACACCGCGGCGGTTGAGCTGCGGGGTCTGCGGGAGGATGTTGGTCATGTAGAAGGTCTCGCGCTGCGCAGCGGGACCGAAATAGGAGCCGATGACGGCGTTGCTGGCGAGGTGGCCGCGGTCGTAGCCGCTGTGGGTGTAGTCGCGGTGCCGGGGTTCGCCGTGGACGCTGGGATCGTCGAGAAATTGCCCCGGGCGCGGTGCGGTGCGGAATGCGGGGGCGCCGCGCAGGCGGTACGCGACCCAGGCGGGGTTGCGCGCCTGCTGGCTGTAGCCGGCGAGGTAGCCGATGCGTTCAATGACTTGGACGCCTTCGTCGGTCTGCGGGATGCCGCCGATGAGGTGGTCAGCGGGCGCGGCGAAGGTCAGCAGCGCGCAGGCGAGGTAGGCGAGAAATAGTTTGGTGCGGGCGAGCAACGGAAACATGTCGGACGGTTGGAACGGGCGGGTGAAAACCGCGGAGTGTAGAACGGACCGACCGACGATGGCGCTGTTTTTATTGGGATTTTTTTGTGGGTGAAAGGTTGCTGTTGCCGGTGCGGCGCTGGCCTCTCACTAAGGCACAAAGCCACCAAGGCTCTGCTGACGCACGGCGGGCGGCGGTGCTCGGCTAACGCGGCGCTCAGCGAGCTGAGGCCCTACGGGTTTTGGACGCTCAGCGGGCACGGTGCTCGGCTAACGCGGCGCTCAGCGAGCTGAGGCCCTACGGGTTTTGGACGCGCGCTGCATGCGGAATGGCCCGCTCAAAGGGCATCGATCGGCAGTGACGATCCGTGCAGCTGGCAAAGTCCTGGGAGTCTATGCTTGTAGATTTAAACAGGTGAACTTACGTTCACCTTAATGACCTACCAATATAATGATACAGGCGCGCGCCGGCTCGGCTTTCGCGCCGATGAGGCGGCGCGGACACGACTGGAGGACATCCAGCATGCGGTGGAGGTGTTGCGCGAGGCGGCAGAACACTGCGACGAACGCGAGATGCGCAGCGAGGCGGTGGACGCGGCGCTGGGCTACCTGAGCTCGATTGCGTCGCGGCGTGCGGCCTTGCTGGCCTTTGGCCGCGGCTTGGCGATCGCACACCCGCAACAACGGCGGGAGGCGGTGCAGGCGGCGCTGCGTTCGATTCAGCGGGCGCTGGTGTCACGGCCCTAGGCGACGGGTTGCGGGACGAAGCGCCCTTCCCTTTTGTGCAATCGGTGCCGGCGGGGGTGATGCGCCAGAATTGGTCGGCCTCTTCGGTGGATTTGAGGTCGAGGTCGTGCTTGCGGATGATGGCCTCGGAGTTGCCGGCCTGCAGCGAGGCGTTGGTTTTCAAACTCAGTGATTTTGTAGCGCGACTTACGACATTTGCTTATCCAAATCAAGCATAAGTCGTTAATAAACTGGTGCGGGTGGAGGGAGTCGTACTCTCGTCTCAAGCGCGGGAAGGTCACATAATCGCCGTTATACGACACCCGCTTTTCAGTTGCTGATAGCGAATGACCATTCGCATCTCATTATCAACAACTGACGACGCACTACCGCCGACGGCCACACTAGTGGTAATCGCGGCGACCTTCCAACGCACTGCGTAGCGTGACGGAGTCGGCGTAGGTCACCCCGCCGCCGCTGGGTAAACCAAAGCCGATCCGCGTGACTTTGATCGGACGCTGGCCGACGATCTCTTCTTGTATGTAATGACAGGTCGCTTGACCTTCGATGTCGTTGGACAGCGCGAGCACAAACTCGGTGATCTCACCCGATTCAATCCGCGCTTTGAGGCTTTGCAGGTTCAGATCTTCGGGACCAACGCCATGAATGGGCGAAAGCTTACCATGCAGAACGTGATACTGCCCCTTCCATGCAGCGGAGCGTTCGATTGCAATCAGATCGGGAACATGCTCCACGACACAGATGGAAGCCCGGTTGCGGCGCTCATCCTCGCAGATCGCGCATGCTGGGCTCTCGGCAAGGTTGCCACAGGTCTCGCAGCGGCAGACCGCATCGCGCGCCTCGCCCATCGCCACGAGCAAATCTGCCATGGCATCGGGCTTCTCGACCAGCAAATGCATAGCAATGCGTTCGGCTGATCGAAAGCCCAAGCCCGGCAGGCGCTTGAGCTCCTGCAACAGCGTCTCAAAAGCAGGCGTCACGGGTGCAATTAAAATCCTGGAAAGCCGCCCATGCCGCCGGTAACCGACCCCATGGCTTCTTCGCTGGTTTCCTTGGCTTTGGCCGCGGCTTCCTGCACCGCAGCGAGCAAGGTTTCTTCGACGAATTCAGCCTCTTCCTTTAGAAATTCAGGGTCGATTTTAATCCCCTGGAATTCCCCCTGCCCGTTGATTGTGATGTTGATCGCACCGCCGCCACTGGAGACTTCAATTGCTTGCTCGGCGAGCTTTGCTTGGACGGCCTCCATCTGCTTCTGCATCTTCTGGGCCTGTTTCAAAAGTTTACCTACTCCTGCCATAAAATTGTCCTGTTTGGATTATGTGTTAAATGAAAGGCCGGAGTGTCCACGAAGCGCAGAGGTTGAGTCAAGCCGATTGAGATGTGCGAACTCGCCAATCTGGAACGAAATACGATGAATCCGTGTGATTGCGACCTCTAGCACGCACAGAGAGAAGCGAATCCCATGAAGATTCAATCATCGAAGTATGCGGATCGTCACGTCAGCCGCTCCTGCATCGACAACCGACGCTTCCCCCAACCAGGCGAATAACCGACGTTGATCACTGTTCTTAATCATCACTGTCAAACAAGTGCGCCTTGCCGGCCGCACCACAAAAAATCCCCAGCTGAACACAACTGAGGATTTTGGAATAAAACACGCGCTGAACAGACCGAATCAACCGGGATAATCGCTGAAGACATAGCGGCGCAAATTTTCAGCCTCCATCTCATTGACCTTGAGCAACCAGTGCGTCATGTCGCCGATCGACAGCAACCCGATTAGCTCCTCACCATCCATTACGGGCAAGTGGCGCACGCGCTTTTCGGTCATGACTTGCATGGCGTCCTCAATCGAGGTCTCCCGAGTAATGAATTTAAACTGTTCAGTCATCACCTCCCGTACTGGTGTCGTATTCGGATCTCTGCCCGCTGCGACCACACGCGTCAGCACATCACGCTCGGTAAAGATGCCAACCACACGCTCCGAATCTTTGACCATCACGGAGCCGACACGATGGCTGTTCATTTCAGCAACAGCAGCTGCAACTGTCGAATTGACTGCGACAGAGTAAACAGAAGCGCTTTTTTCTTTTAAGAGAATAGTAACAGATACTTTATTTAGGGGCATAGTTAATTACTTTACCAGTTCTGAGCGAACAGGCAACCCTCTTTCATCCCAAATCCGGCTGCCAGCGCTTAAAAAACGACACAGAGATTGGCGATAAACGCAAACCGTGCAGCAGGCCCGACCCTATTGACAGCGCGCACCTTTGGCTGCCAACAATCTCGAGTCGCCTACAGATCTTGCCGAGTCCGCCACCTAAGCTACTTACAGAGATGGCCACAGCCAAGGGGCTGATGTCCTGTAGCAGCACGCAAGTCCGCCCGAGCGCCGCACTCGCATTCATCTTTCACTCAAGTTCCTGCTCGGCCAAGAGTGAGCGGTATCCGTCGCGAAAGTCTTTGAACAGCGGCTTCCACGCGAGCGACTGGGCCAACTTCGTGCTCAATATCTGACGGCTCACCATGCGCCCACCGCGGCGTTGCAGACGCGAGGACACCGCATCCGGATCAAAACGAGGCTGCGCCACTCCGAGCGCTTCAGCCAGCCATTGAGCCAACTGTGCTTTCGTGGCTGGATGGCTGTCGGCCACATTATAGATCCCCGAACGCTCCGGCGACGAGTTGGCTAACGCGGTGCCAATGGCGATCACGATATCGTCGCGATGGATTAAGTTTAAAAAATAGTCGCCACTGCCGGGGATCACCGGCGCCCCCGAACGCAGAAGATCGAGTAAGTAGTGCCGGCCGGGACCATAGATTCCAGCCAATCGGAAAACATACCAACACCCGAAAGACGCTGCGGCATCGGCCAGCAGACGCTCCGATGCCAGCAGCACCTGCCCGGTTTTCGGTGCGTCTGTAGTATCTGCCGTTTCGTCAACCGATCGGCCATCATCCTGCGGATAAACCGACGTACTGCTGGTGTAGAGATAAGCACGGATCACGCGCCCCTCGGCCCACTTCAAAATTGATCGCTGGCCCTCGAGGTAGGATTTTCGATAGCCGTCAATGCCCCCTCCGGCCGAGCTGACGCAGTTCACCACCGCTTCATACCGCGCAGACAGCTGCGTGTGCCAGGCCTCACTGTCCAAGTCAGCAACGACCACTTCGTCCAAGCCCAGGTGGCGCAGCTGCTGAGCGGTGGCCGCATTACGTGTCAACGCGCCGACCCGCACCCCCGCCGCGAGCAGTGCCTCGGCCAAGGCAGTGCCGACATAGCCACAGCCGAAAATAACAACGGATTCCGGCAATTTTTGAGCCAACGAGGAGGGGAAAAGATGTTCAGGCATTCTAAAAGTATTTGTGCCTCGGCGTATTCTGCAACAAGTTCTTCGCTTTGATGCAAACCGTGAACCCAGAAACCGTCCGCAGCTATCTGCTCAACCTCCAAGACCGTATTAGCGCCGCTCTCGAGCAAGAGGACGGCGGCCAGCATTTTAGGGAAGATAGCTGGGTGCGCCCCGAAGGTGGTGGCGGACGCTCACGCGTGATGGAAAACGGTGCCGTTTTTGAAAAAGCAGGGATCAACTTTTCTGATGTTCGGGGCGCGAATCTACCGCCCTCAGCCACCGCCAAACGTCCACAGCTGGCCGGCGCCCCGTTTCGGGCGATGGGCGTATCGCTGGTCTGTCACCCACTCAACCCGCATGTACCGACCACGCACATGAACGTGCGATTCTTTTACGCTGAACCGAAAGACGGCGATCCAATCTGGTGGTTCGGCGGCGGCTTCGATTTAACCCCCTACTACGGGCAAACCGAAGATGCGGTGCATTGGCACCAAACCGCAAAGGCAGCCTGCGATCCATTTGGTTCGGAGCTGTATGCAAAATTCAAGGAGGTGTGCGACCGCTATTTCTATCTGCCGCACCGCGACGAAGCGCGTGGCATCGGCGGTATTTTTTTCGACGACTTCACTTCAGGTGGATTTGAGCAGGCGTTTACGCTAATGCAATCCGTTGGCGACCATTTCGTGCCAGCCTACCAACCGATCGTAGCCAAGCGCAAAGCCGCCACTTACAGCGAGCGCGAACGCAAGTTTCAGCTCTATCGCCGCGGGCGCTATGTCGAGTTCAACCTCGTGCACGACCGCGGCACCCTGTTCGGGCTACAGTCCAAAGGCCGGACGGAATCGATCCTTATGTCGCTGCCGCCGCTGGTGCGCTGGGATTACGACTGGCAACCCGAACCCGGTTCCGCCGAAGCGGCACTATACGACGTCTTCCTCAAGCCACAAGACTGGGTGTCGGAACACGCGAACACTTTAAACGGCTGAAACACTCAAAAAAAGTTTCGCACACCTCTCCACTTTTTCGCGTACTGCTGGGGCCACCCGACAACAGAGCAGCATCCCACTTTCTAGATTTTTAGCATTTTTATAAACACCATGAACTCACGTGAACGTTTCCTCGCCGCAGCACATTGCCAACCCGTTGACCGTCCGCCGATCTGGCTGATGCGCCAAGCCGGTCGCTACCTTCCAGAGTATCGCGCACTGAAGGCACAACACGACTTTGTCACCATGGTGCGCACACCCGAACTGGCAGCCGAAGTCACGCTTCAGCCGCTCAAACGCTTCCCGCTCGATGCCGCAGTCATCTTTTCCGACATTCTCGTCGTCCCCGAAGCCCTCGGCCAAGGCTACCACTTTCGCGATCAAGGTGGCATCGGCATGGATTACCTGCTCGATACGCCGGAAAAAATCGCCGCCCTCGACGGATCCAAAATCACTGAAAAGCTCAACTACGTGGCCGAAGCGCTGAAATTGACTCGTTCCAAAATGGGCGATGAGACCGCATTGCTCGGATTCTGTGGTTCGCCCTGGACCCTCGCCTGCTACATGCTCGAAGGGGGTTCGGCCAAGGACTTTGTGGCGATCAAAAAGCTAGCCTGGGACCAACCGGAACAATTTGAAGCGCTGATGCAGAAACTGACAAAGGCGATCGTCGAGTATCTGCACATGCAAATCGATGCCGGAGCGGACGCACTACAGATCTTTGACTCCTGGGGCGCGATCTGTCCGGCCAATCACTACGAAGCGTGGTCACTGCGCTGGATTCATCGCATTATTAACGAGCTCAAGCAGCGCGTGCCGGTCATTCTGTATGCCAAAGGCATGGGACACAAAGCCGCCGATCAAATTAACACCGGTGCATCCATCCTCAGCTTCGATTGGACGATGAATCTGCGTGACATGCGCAACACCCTCAGCGATGGCATCGCGATGCAGGGCAACCTCGATCCTGTCACCCTGACCACCACGCCGGAGATCGTGCGCCGCGAGGCACAGCGCGTGCTCGACCAAGCAGGGCCAGAGCCCGGCTTCATTTTCAACCTTGGTCACGGAATGATCCCCAGCGCCAAGGTCGAATGCGTCGAAGCGCTGATGGAAGTCGTCACCGGCCGCAAGAACGCTTAGACGCAGCCGCGTTATTCACCGCTGCACATGACATCCGCCGACCACAAATCGCCCCCGAGGACCTGCATCATTGGGGCGGGCATCAGCGGGCTGGCTTTAGCTTGGCAACTGAAACGCAGCGGCCACGCCTGCACGGTGCTGGAGCCATCGGCACTCGCAGGCGGTGCACTGCGCAGTCACCGTGAAGGCGATTATCTGGCCGAAGAAGGCCCCAACTCGATCCTGCTCAACAGCCTAGAAATTGAGGACTTTCTTTACAGCATCCCTGGCCTCGAAGCAGCCATAATTGAAGCCAAACCGGAGGCCAAGAAGCGCTTCATCGTGCGCGCGGGCAAGCCGCACGCGGTCCCGATGGGGCCGCTCTCCGCGATCGCCACGCCACTGTGGTCCTGTGCCGCCAAACTCCGCGTGCTCGCCGAACCGTTTATTAAAGCCGCACCGGCGAACAGCGAAGAAAGCGTAGCCGATTTCATGCGCCGCCGACTCGGCGACGAACTGTACCGCTACGCGATCAACCCACTAGTGGGCGGCATCTATGCAGGCGACCCGGAACAGCTCTCCCTGCCGCACGCCTTCCCCAAGCTGTATGCACTGGAGCAACACCACGGCGGACTCATTCGTGGCGGGATCGCCAAGCTGAAAGCCGCACGCGCCGCGAAAGGTCCCAAAGTCCGCAAGCGTATTATTTCTTTCGAAAATGGCATGGCAGAGCTGCCGGAAAAACTCGCGGCGGCACTGGGCAACTCACTGCACACGGGGGTATCCATTCAATCCCTGCGAAAGACCGACGGCCACTGGAGCGTGACGTGGTCGAGTGCCGACGGAACAATCACTGAAAACAGCTTTGATCGACTGATTGTCACCGTGCCCGCGCACCGTCTGGCTCATTTACCTTTCGACGCTGCACTGCAAGACGAGCTACGCGAGCTCAACACCATCCACTACCCGCCGGTCTCCGTACTGAGCTTGGGCTTTAAAAGGCAGCACATTGCGCATGCGATCGACGGATTCGGCGCACTGGTCCCCGAATGCGAAGCACGCAAAATCCTCGGCGTGCTGTTCCCATCCAGCCTGTTCGCACGACGCGCCCCGGCGAACGAAGTCTTGCTCACCGTGTTCGTCGGTGGCGAGCGCCAACCCGAGTGTGCCACGGCCGATACCGAAAAGCTGAAAGCGACCGTGTTGCCCGAGCTACAACAGCTGCTCGGCGTCAGCGGCCCACCGACTTTCGTGCATCACAAGCACTGGGAACAAGCGATCCCGCAGTACAAATTAGGCTACGGCACGCAACTGGCACGCATGGAGCACATCGAACGCAAGCACGCCGGCCTCCAGCTGGCAGGCAACTACCGAGGCGGCATTTCGGTGACGTATTGTATCGAAGCCGCGCTGTCCTACCCGACGCCTTAGCTCACTGACCGCTCAATCCGGCAGCCTAAGCGGGGGAAAACAATGAAGCGGTTGGCGATTAACTGACCACCGACAGTGCAAGCATAGCCTGCAGCCACGACCGCCAGCTTCAACCAACCGCTTCAATAGCAAGTTCTGCGTCTCTATCGTCCTCGTCGGATCTCTGAGCCCTTAAACTGAATACGCACACGGTAGATGCGTTTGATGCGGGTGCTGATCTTAAAGGTCTTGGGATCGACCGACTCGGGAACTTCTTCGCGGTGGATGTCGATAATCGCATGGTAACCGCGCTCAGAGAAAATATCTATGAGCATGGAGAGCGCATCGGGGTTGTTAAAAATGGGATTCTCCGAATTGACCAATGCCTTGCCGGAAATCGCATGGCGCATAACGATTGGCATGAAGTCGTTCTTGATCAGTTCGACGACCTGGCTGAAGAGCTCGGTCTGCCGCTCTTCGTAGGAATCGAGGCGATTAACCAACTCCTGTCGGGCATGTTTAGAGAGTGTCGTCGCAATCTTAATCCGTGAGAGACGATCATAGGTCGCTTCATCCAGCTCGAGCGAGCCCTGATACTGAAGTTCCTGATCGATACGCGCACGCACTTCCTCGATCGTGCCGTGCGCGTTAATAAAGTGGTAGAAGAAAATCGCGCGCAGGTCTTTCAGTGCGCCATAGGTCTTCTCCTTAAATGTGCGATAACGATCGAGTGCCGCTTCGGGGTCTGTATCGGTCGGGCGGATTTCTTCGAGTTCGCCATCGCCGGATTCGCGTACCTCTTCGTTGTGTGCGATCGCCTTATGACCACGGGAAAGCTGGCGCTTCACACTCTCCTTCTCATCGACAAAGAGCACCACGATGTGAAAGTGCGGCTTCTTGAAATGCGTCGAAAGCAGCGTGTTGGCATACTTGTTACGCAACGCGACCAGTTGATTGAACAGCAGCTTCACACACTCCACCTGCACCTTTGTACGCGGAAAACCGTCCAGAACGACGCCGCTCTGATACACCGGGTCCAGCAGCTGGCGAAAGATAATACCAATCACTTCGCGGTCGCCGACCAACCTGCCAGTATCGATCAACTTGCGGGCGGCGGGGCTCTGCAGCAAATCGCTGACCACCAGTGGCGGTGCGGTCAGGTCGCGATACTTCATAATGAAGTTGGTATTAGTCCCCTTACCGGCTCCGGGCGCACCATTTAGCCAGAAAATCTCCTTCGGGAAGCGCAGATTTTCTTCGCCCAGTTCTTCGACAAGCATCGTCCAGACGGAATTAAAAATGATCTGCGCATCTTTAACCTCAAGGTCCTCGATGTTTTTATTTTCAGGATTGGAAGTGGTTCCGACGGGAGTGGACGACATTGTTATGTTTGCTGTGTTGGGGTTAGATAAAAGAGGCCCTATTGGTGACGCTAATCAGCTATATAATCAAGCCTCATTCGGATTTTTCGGGAAACGGAGACCGTGAAGGGCGCGCCATTTGCGCTTGGGTATTGCGCGGCTGACAAATACGCGCCGCAGCATCCTCGAAGTCTTCTTCTCCGGAAAGAATGTCGATTTCGAGGCGCAGGAAGTAGATCGGAATCGTCGGCTTGATGTCGTCGAACAGGCGCACCGCGTCTTTCTCCGTAGTCACGATCATATCGATCCCGCCCTTGCCCGCCTGTTCATACAGATGCTTGATCTCTGCGCGTGTAAAGCGGTGATGATCGAGAAAGCGTTGATTGTACCGAATCTCGGCGCCGTAACCGCGCAACATTTTCTCAAAACTTTCCGGCGAGGCGATACCGCTAAATGAAGCGATGTGCGCGCCCTTCAATGTGTCGAGCGGCAGGCGCTCGCCGCTATCGACAGCCTGCAAATACTGCGGCTGGTGCGAACATTCGATAATTTCGGCCTTTGAATTGTGCTCGCGGATCAGTTCAAGCAGCGCCTCGTCGCGGACCCCATCTGACTTGGTGAGAAAAATATAACTGGCTCGCGAGAGATGCTTGATCGGCTCGCGAAGGATGCCGCGCGGTAACAGGTGATGATTACCGAAAGGGTTGGTCTTATCGACCAATAATAAGTTTAGGCGACCTTTGAGGGGCAAATACTGAAAGCCGTCGTCGAGAATGAGCGTATCACAACCGAAACGTCTAATCGCGAATGAGCCTGCTTTAACACGGTTCTTGTTACACAATACGACCACACCGGGCAAGTTGCAGGCCAACATGTAAGGCTCATCCCCGGCAACTTCCGAATCAAGCAGCACATTTTTACCGTCGCTCACAATCTTCGGCGGTGCCTCCTCACCGTGCGAGAGGAGGCGCCATAGTTTTTTAGGCAGCGGCTCTTTCTTACTCTTATATCCACGGCTGAGAATCGCGACCTTGCGACCGCGTTCGGTCAGGGTGCGGGCAAATTTCTCGACTACAGGGGTCTTGCCGGTGCCGCCAACAGTCAGATTGCCCACCACCACCACCAGGCACCCAAGTGGCTTGTTGCGGAAG
>Ga0115569_10003446_pt1 | contig 11702 bp, 5 predicted proteins | sample COGITO_mtgs_1205_2_FD_87295 | JGI IMG/M metagenome (GOLD analysis project Ga0115569, IMG submission 87295) | Pelagic marine microbial communities from North Sea - COGITO_mtgs_120503 | ecosystem: Environmental > Aquatic > Marine > Epipelagic | place: Germany:Helgoland, sampling site Kabeltonne...
CCGTTTAAGAGTGACGCGTGGATGTCGCTCCACACGGGAGGGAGAAACGGGAACGAAGGAGATTTAGCCGGGAAAGCGCAGTCGTTGCACGGACTGTTTGCGAATGGAGCAGAGTTTGGGGAAATTAAGAGGGAAGTTGATGCGACGTACGGTGGGTTTCCCAGCGCAGACTGGTTGAATAACACGCGAAAATCGCCCGGGAAGTACGCGTTGGCAAACGCGTGCGCGTTGGTCCACAGCGACGGGAAATTGAAAGGAAGCGGTTTGGGACACAGGATAGATAAACACCATCTCGTGATTCGTTTGAACGACGCGCCGGTGAGAGGTCACGAAGAAGACGTTGGGAGTTTCACCTCTGCTCGATTTTTAGGCGAAAAGTATTTTCGAAGAAACGATCGGGACGATAAAAATTTAGAGCGAGCGGCGAGGGAGTTTCCCGACGAGAGTTTAGTCGCCTTGCACTGGTGTAAAACGAAACAAGAGGCATTGCACGGCAAAGCGAATCACGAGAGTCATTGCAGGAAAGAGAGCGTATTCAAAGCGGCAAAGATGAAAGCCCATCTGTTCAATCCGAAATTTGTCGACGCGGTATCCACGAGCTTAGAGCTGAAAGAAGACGAATCGCCGTCGGATTTCTTCATCGCTTTGTTGGCGTTGACGCACGTGTGCGCACGAGTGCACGTGTACGGATACAACTTGTACGATAAAAGAGATTTGATCAAAACGAAGCACACGAGTTATTTAGGAGAGATGAATGGGAAGTATCACTTGCCGCGACGGTACGGAAACGTTCCAAATGCAAAGAGAGGGGTCACGAAGAAACCGTCGTTCGAGAAGGAATCGCCGAATGGTTATTTTTACGCAAAGTTCAACAGAATCGCTCCGGACCAAGTGACGATTGAAGCGAGTGGATTACACAAACCTGGACTGATGGGCTCCGGTGCTTCCTTTGCGGGATACTCTCTTGGTGAGTATAAAGACCGAAAAATGACCGCAGCAAAGAAAGGTTTGCGTCGTAAACTGTTATCGAAGTCGCATCTGCGGGCGGAATCTCCCGAGGAAGTGGAAGATAAAGAACAGTTTTGCGTTCGCGCGTTGCACCACGCGGGTGTCGTCGCGGCAGTTGAAGCGAGCGGGAGAGAAGGTGGGGGACTCTACCACGCCCGAGAAAGTCTCACGCGATCTAAGATAGACATGCCTTCGCACCCTTCGCAAAAATACACGACAGGTAGGAAGAAACACGGATGATGAATTAGCTTTTTGAATGATGTAAAAATTGTATAGTCATAGCTTTTAGTTTTTACCGCTCAAGACATCCAGTAGCTTCTTCTTATCGATCAACTTCCCGTGTCTCAAGCTCACCATGAACTGTTTCTTCTCCCTCTTCTCTTCGTCTAAGTACACGTCTAGTGGTAAAAATGTCGCTTCAGCTACTTCACCGTACGAACTCACGTTCCGCAACGGCGCTTCCACCGCCTCGGGATACTTCACCACCGTTTCGATTCGATTCCCCCAAAAGTCCATCGAAGATATTCGCAACTTCTTCTCCGCATCGCCACTCGTACTATTACTATTAGTGTTATTATCATCATTATTATTAGTATTGCTACTGCTGTTACTATGACTACTCAACAAAGCTAATTCGCCGACGTATCGATTCGCAAACTCTTGCAAAGCGAACGAGCACCCAATCGCCCCAAATGCACTGGCGGACGCGAACACCATCTGCGTCGTCGCAGTCACGTTTTCGATATTTCCTCCATCTCCTCCTCCAAACACGAGCAAAAGAGGTGTGCTCACCGCCCCGATTGAGAATACCTGCAGCAGTTTGAATCGAACAATCGCTCGAAAGAGTTTCACGTTTGGACCTTTGTACAGGAGACGCACTTTCCCGGTAGGGGTAGGGGTTTTAATGTCGTCTCTTTCTCGAGAAGGAAAGGAGGAGGAGGAGGAGATGAAAAGAGGATTTTGGCGAGTAGTAGTGCTGGTGTTGTTTATAGGGCGGTATACGCGATTGAGGTCGCGCGACCTTCTCGCTGCGAGCGCGTAAAGCGTCTGCATTAATTTGTGACGATGTGCAAAAACAAAGAACAAACAACAACGCGAACAAATACAAATCTATAGTATTAAAACACCAAATTGATTAGAAAGTCCCGTCTTCCAAGGAACTGACGTACTCGCAGAAACTAAGAACGCTAGCATCGGCATCGTTCGTACTGGGAATTTTGTCTAATTTTGCGGGCATGATTTGCCCGTCTTTCCCAACCGGTAATTTTTTATCCGGCGCGATGCCTACTTTGTTGATATCTGTGCCTAAAGGCGTTTGGTACTTCGCCACGGTGACGTTTACGGCGGACCCGTCGCTCAGAGGGACGATGGTTTGGATTAAACCTTTACCATACGTTGGTTCGTCGCCGAAAACGGTCGCCCGGTTGTTGTCGCGCAAGGCGGCGGTTAAGACTTCCGAGGCGGACGCGGTGCCTTTGTTGACGATAACGGAGAGTTTCTTATCGTAAACATTCTCGAGGGGTTTGCCGTTGACTTCGAACGTATCGCGCACGCCTTCGGCGTCGGCGATTTGAACAATCAAACCTTTCTTCATCAACTGCGAGGCGATATCTAACGCGCCCGGGAATAAACCACCGGAGTCGTCTCGTAAATCCAAAACGAACGAGTTGGCGCCTTTTGCCGCTAAATCGCTCAACGCCTCCTTGGTTTTCGCCGCCGATAACGAGTTGAACGTTTGCAATTTAACCACCCCGATGGAATCACCACCGCTTTTCGATGTGCATAAATCCGATTTCACGGGAACGACCGCGTATTGTTTCCTCGTCACGCTCAAATTTTTCGTTTTGCCCGGCGTCGCGCTCGGTTCGATTTTCAACAAAACGTCCGAACCTTGCGGCCCTCGCAACAACTCCGCGACTTCATACAACGACAACCCAGTCACATCCGTCGCATCAATCTCCAAAATCTTATCTAACGGCTTAATTCCAGCCACGTACGCCGGCGCATCAATCGTCGGTGTCACCACTTTCACGCTCAAATCCGAATCGATCGTCAACTCCACCCCTATCCCGCTCACGTTCGCGTTCATCGTGTTCTCGCTCACCGCCGCGTATTGATCCGGTTCCAAAAATCTCGTAAAAGGATCGTCCAATTTCTTCAACATCGCTTTAATCGCCTCGTACGCGTCTTCTCTCGACGGCATTGGTGTGTTTTTCACCGTTTGCTCGCGATACTTGAACCAACTGACCCCGTTGAACGTCTTGTCCACGTACGCTTTATCCACCGCCCGCCACGCTTCCAAGAATAAGAGCTGGTTCTCCGTCACCGCGTTCGCGACTCGAACATCAGTCACGCCGAAGATGCAACAACACAGAGCCCCTGCGAAAAGAGTACTCGCGAATGGATTCGTATTCGCATCGTCGCCTTTTTTATTCTCGTCGTCATCATTTTCAACATCATCCAAAGAAGATACAGGTGAAGAAGAAGAAGAATCCCCTATCCTCGTCCTCCTCCCTCTCGTCGTCCTCAAAATCCTCCTCCTCAAACTCGAGTTGTTCTTTTTGTTATTCTGAGTAGTATTAATATCGTGCAACGGTTTTGACCCTGAGCGCATCGTCGTCATCGTAAAAGTCGTCGTCATTATTGATGATGAGAGAAATAATTATGAATGACGACGCTTCTTTTCGTGCGATGCATCCGTCCTCTCTCTTCTGTTGTTAAAAAAAAAGTCTCTCCTCTCGCACGATTTCACAAAGTCAACTTTTTTATTGGTTCATTCAAAAAAAACAACAGACAAAAAAAGAGGAAAAAAGAGCACGCACCAAAAGAAACTGCTGACAAAATTTTCTATATCAGAGAGAGAGAGAGAGAGAGAGAACGAGAAGACGAAGACGAAGAAGAGGACAAAAGATGAGTTCGACGAGATACGACCGACAAATGCGCTTATGGGGAGAAAACGGTCAGAAGTTACTCTCGTCCGCGAAAATTCTGGTCTTGGACGCCGGGGCGACGAGCGCGGAAGCGGCGAAGAATCTCATCTTGGGTGGAATCTCGCAACTGACGATGTGCGATTCGCCGAAACGGATGGTGGAAGAGAGAGACTTGGGGAATAACTTCATGACGAGTTTGAGTTTTGAAAAAGGGGACGAGGACGAGGAAGATGATGATGCGAACGATGATGCGTTGGTTTTAGAACGGACGAAGAGAATAAAAAGGGGCGACATGGTGTGCAAACACTTGAAATTGTTGAACCGAAACGTAGAGGTGAACTTTTGGGAGGAAGATCCGAGAGAGATGATTGAACGGTTTCGACGAGGCGAAGAAGACAAAGAAGAAGACAAAGAAGAACTTCGTCACCATCGATTGCAAGATTTCGATGTGATACTCGCGTCGCAGTTGGACGAACCGACGATGATTAAACTCGACGACATTTGTCAAAAGCTAGGGAAAAAGTTGTTGACGCTGCGGTCGAACGGATGTTTCGGGACGGTGAAGATATCCGGGGCGAAGACGCACTGCGTAGTCGAGGCGAAACCGGAAAATCGAAAGATGGATTTACGGTTGAGCGAGAGCGGCGTGTTTACAGAGTTAGAGGAGTTTGCGGAGAAGTTTGAGGATTTGGAGGCGATGGACGAGCAGAGGTTCGCGCACGTGCCGTGGGCGGTTTTGTTGCTCGTGGCGAAGAAAAGGTTCGACGAGAAGCAAAGGCAGACATTAGAAGACGGCGATTACGAGGCGCAGAAGCAGTTCAAGGAGTTTTTGAAATCCATGCGAAGGACGAAAACGGAGCTGAACTTTGAAGAGGCGTTGGAGAACGTGAGGATGGCGTGGCAGAAACCGGATGTGCCGGAGAACGTTTCGGAGTGTTTTGAAAAGTTGCCGAGGGAATTTCGAAGCGTTACTGAGGAAGGAGATGGAGTAGTGATGATGGACACAGAGACGACGCTATCCTCTTCGGACGTAGTATCGATAACGGACGTAGGAGCGAGCGATGTGAGCACAAAGTTGTTTTGGATCTTTGTCGCCGCGTTGGAAGAGTTTACGAAAAGGAACAAAAAGTTTCTCCCGTTGGACGCGGGCGCGTTGCCGGACATGACGTCAACGACGGATGCATTCGTCGGACTTCAAAGAGTGTACCTCGAGAAGGCACAAAAGGACCAACGCGAGATGTTGCGCATCGTTAAAGAAACGATCGTTCCCAATTTGAAGACGACGACGAGATCCAACGATAATAATAGTACCAGTGTTCGTCACGGGAGCAAAATCGTCGACGTTATCGAGAAGGACGTGGACGAAAAGCAGCTGGAAGAGTTTTGCATAAAGTTTTGCAAAAACGCGCGCGATATTCGATTCGTCTCCTTCACGTCGCTCGCAGACGAACGCGACATTTGGAGGTGGGAGAACAAACCAGAACACGAAGGCAAGAAGGCGCAAGTAGCCTCCTTCCTAGCCGTCGACAGTCCGCAACGCGTGTGCGCGTATTCCTACGCGCTTTTGCGCGCCTCGGACGCGTTCGAGGCAAAATTGTGTCGAAAAGCCGGCACATACGCGCCCGAAGAAGGCGTCGATAACGTCGTCGCCTCCTCGGGAACGGAAAAAGGCAAATCGATGCTCTTCCATCGCATGACGAGCGACTGCGCGGAACTTCGCGCGCTCGTCACCAAAAATTTAGAAGCCGCCATGTTCCAATCCTTCTCCACGTCCACTTCCCCGACGAAAATGGACGTCGTAGAAAAACCACCCTCCGATGACGCCGACGCAGTAAACGACGACGGTGGAAATGGTTCAAACAACATAAAAGCTGCCAAAGCCGAAGAGGCTGGTAAATTCTTGGAACGGCTCGCCTGGGAAGTCGTTCGCTCTCAAGGCGGCGAAATCCACGCCGTCGCCTCCGTCGTCGGCGGCGTCGCCAGTCAAGAGGCGATTAAACTCATCACCGGACAGTTCGTTCCGAGTCACGGGAGGGTGTGCGTCCACTTAGCCGACGGGAGCAGCGCCGTCCTTCCTTAGTAGTATAATAGTAGCGAGAGAGACAAAAACCACTCTGTTTGTTGTTGTTGTTGTTCATCTTCAGAAGAATAAATCGCCAGCAGAAAACTAAAAAACTTCATTTTTTTACGCGCAGATTAAAGTATCATGACCGATGATGACATCGCTTTTCGCCGAAAGCGGCGGCGAAAAGGAGGAGGACACGGGACAAGAACAGTCTTTGTTTTCGTCTCTTTCCTTTCTTTTCTTCTCTTCGTCTTCCTCCTTTTTGCGTCTGCTTCTGTTCATGCGGTACACGCAAAATCCAATCCCGAAGAGAAGAAGAAAGAGTCCGACGCGGTGGACTCGAGACGACGACTGACGACTGACGACGAAAACGAAAACGGGCGACTTTTGAATAAAACAGCGAGAGAACTCGCGCGCGACGTGTACGCGAAGAGACGCGCGAGGACGAACGAGAAAAAGAAGGAAACCATCGGTCGTCGCCGGCTCGTGTTTCAACGCGACGTGGTGGCGATAGACGACCAAGGTGCCTCCTTTGCAAAGAAAAAAGAGGAACTTTTTTTTACAAGAAAGACGAAAGTCGTTCGACAAACACTAACGGAAGAAGAGGATGGAATGAAAGAAGAGGAAGAAGAAACGGTCTCGCGCGAACGCTTGTTACGACGCGGAAGACGAAAAGCGCCTTCAACGGCCGCCGCCGAGCAAAACGTAGAGTGGAACTTTGCGTCGTCGGCGTTTGGGAAAGAGCCGAAGGAGTACGGGGAGGAAATTTCTTCGAAACGAGCGAGGCGGAAACGTAGCGATGGAAGTGTTGGTGGGAGAATGAAGGATTACTTCAACGCCGTGAATGAAGACGCGACTGCATCGCAACAGTTTTACGTCGTTTTAGAAGAAGGCGTAACGGATACGAAGAGAGCGGAACAAATCTTGCGCAAAAACAGAGGCGGATTCGTGAAAGATTCGAATGGATTTCCAGTTATTGTTGGAGGTAAAAGCGGTGGGTACCTTGCGTTTGGACCTCCGGAAGCGGCTTTTGAGGTTTCAAAAGCTGCAGCGTGGGTCGACGCGTGGACGCCGGAACTTAGTTTAGACGCCTCGTTCGACGTCGTCGATGCAGTCATCGAGGTGGAGACGGAGAGAGCGAAGACGAGCGAAGGAACAGAAGAAGCAAAGGGAGAAACGTGGGGCAGTGAGAAGCGTCTGAAGTCACTTTTCAAGGAAATTGGCTTGGAAACGAGGGAGAATAGAATCGGTGAGAGCGTCAATTCCTTGCGCGTCGACGTTACGCGACTAGGTAACGCCAAGGACGACGAAGTATTCGCAAAATATGCGAGCGAGGAAGTAATAGCAATCTTAATCGAAAAGGGAATCAATGTTCTAGTCGATGACGAGTCTTACGAGCTCGGACCAAACGTCACTATGGGAGCGAAACATAGCAGACGCAACGTCGTCTTTGATCCAGACGGTGGTTTTTTCAACTTGCGAAATATTCCCACGACGCAATTAGCCGACGCCGCAAGATTTATAGCCGCACTTCCATTTATAGTGCGTGTAGCACCGATGTATGCGCGAAAGACGTCGAATAGGAACGCCAAGGGTATAATCCAAGGGTCGATTTGGAAAAGCGGGATTACCACGATGGTGGCGACCCCTATTTGGAGCAAAGGCAATTTGCTCGGGGATTCAGTCATTGTTGGTGTTGGCGATACTGGAGCGGATCGAAACAGTTGCTATCTCGCGGGGAATAACAAGTTTAAACATTATATTACAGAGTATGGAAACGGAGAGGACGAAGATGGTCATGGCACGCATGTGGCTGCTTCAGTCGCGGGATACTCGACCATTGATACCGCAATTTACGACGGCATGGCAACCTCAGCCCAAATTGCATTTTTTGATCTTGCCTACACAGATGAGTTTGGAGATATTGTCATGACGGCGACGCCAAATATGGGATCTACGTATTATCAAGTTGCTTACGATGCTGGAGCGAGAATCCATTCAGATAGTTGGGGATACGACGTTTATGAGTACGAAAGTGAGACGACACAGATAGACGAATACGCTCGAAATACGCCGAAATTTCTTCCGTTTTTTGCCGCAGGTAACAGCGGTGACAACGGTTTATCTTCAGTTACGACGCCAGCGGGAGGGAAAAATATACTATCGATCGGGGCGTCGCTTACTCCAAGTTCATACATGACTGCAAACATAGCCGCCGGTACGGAATATTACAACGTGAATATTGCCAGCGATACACACTTTTCGCATTTGAAAATTATTTTACTACAAGCGGCAGATTTCGGATCGGATTGGGACAGCACGTCAAAAGCGTACGCAACTGTGGCTCGATCTGTTATCCACGCAACCCCGGAAGAGGGTTGCGCAGCTTTAAGTAACGCCGTGTACACGGATGCCATCGTGCTTGTAAAACGCGGGACGTGTTCGTTCGAACTCAAGGCGCGCAACGCATACACTGCTGGTGCAAAAGGTATACTGATTTACAATTACGAGTACGATACCAATTTACAAAACGGGTATAAAATTCACATGAGTCGAGATGAAGCTGCTTATCCTCTTGCTTTCACCTCAGCCGCGGTGGGGTTCATCACACATCGCGATGGATTGATCTTGAAGGCATTGTCGGAGCGTTCTACTGGTATCAAAGTTACATTTTCCAGGTATACCAGGACAAATATGGATTTAGGTTTTGAAGATGTAGCCTCGTTCTCGTCTTCGGGGCCGTTTGGTTCGGATAACGATGATTTGCGAATTAAGCCAGATATTATTGCGCCGGGAGATAGTATTACATCGGCATATATCAACAGCGTGTGCGGGACGGCTACATTATCCGGAACTTCAATGGCATGCCCCATAGCAGCTGGCGGGACAGCACTTGTGCAAGAATATTTTGAGAAGGGATACTACCCAGGTGGAATTGCGGGCTCGAGTGCGAGTTATGCACCGTCTGGATCACTCATGAAAGCTATTGTCATTAACGGGGCAATGGCCATGACCGGTATCGACGAAGAACATCGAGAACCACTTGAGCAACCTCCTTCGTTCAAGCAGGGATGGGGAAGACTCAATCTCACGAATTCCCTCCACTTTGACGATATACCGGAATCCCCAAAGGCCATGTACATCCACGATAACAAGATATTGTCGGCATCAAATGATTACGAGGATGGTTTTTGTTTAGAGGTGAACCCCTACGCCGCCAAGTTCGAGCTCCGCGTGACGTTGGTTTGGGCCGACGTCGCTGATGAACGACTCGTGAACGATCTCGATTTAGAGTTACACTTTGGATCAAACTTTATAGGTATGTCCAAAATCCTTCCTCTGGATGGTTTGGAGGATCATATGAATAACGTCGAAAGAATTATTCACTCGAATCCTCAGCAAGGTAGGTATTGGATCAAAGTGAAGAAATATGGAAACTTTGGCTCTGGAAATGGGAGTATTCAAAATTATGCCGTCGTTGCTACGGGGACGTTTACGCATTTGGAAGACAGGACGTATGACAGTTGCTCTCTGGACAATCCACCGCCACCACCGTCTCCGCCTCCCTCGAGTCCTCCGTCTCCACCGCCTTCACCTCCTCCACCTCCGCCGTCACCGCCGCCGCCAAGTCCGAAGCCGTCACCTCCTCCGAGCCCACCGCCAGACTCGTCTAAACCATCACCTCCTCCGCCTCCGCCAATCGCGAAAGTTTCAGGTCGCGCGTATGCGAGCGGATATCTCTCGAAGTGTACCGTGTATCTCGATACTAATAAGAATGGCGAACGAGATTTCACGCTTGACCCGCAAACAACAACAGACGAGTTCGGTGCTTTTACGCTCTCTCCAACGGTTAGTTATTCTGTAGCATCGACGATATTGATTGCCGATACCAGCAGCACGTCATGTACAGATGCCTATACGAAACGAACGAGCGCACTTTCAATATTAAAAGCACCTCCGGGTTCGACAATGCTATCGCCACTGTCGACAATTTTGGTCGCGATGATGGCGAAAATAGGCAGTTATCCTCGGGTGTCTGCTTATGATCAAATGAAGACTGCATTTGGATGGGATAATACGCAAGTGGACCTGCTCGATAGAGATTCTTTAGCTGAAGCGCAAAATGACGTTATTGAGGAATACGTGCACGTTGCCACGACGAACGTGAATTTGGCGAATCTGATTGCTTCGACTTCGAGAATGATTTGTGGCATAAAGTCCAACACAGCTTTGTCTACGTGCGAGGCATACGCCGTCAAGGCGATCGCAGAACGTGTAATTGCGCAATATGGACGCATTGAAAGTAACAGGGCCATGAATTCTCGTCGTCGGCTGAACGAGCTTATGCGAACTGATTTGTTAGACTTCTACAACGCCGAAGTCATTGCGGATGTTGTCTCAGATGCGTTGGAAGTCGCGCAGAATGCAGGAAACGTGGAGTATGATGGATCGGAAGTTTTGCAAGGCGTTGCGACGATGGCAGCGGCAGTTGCAAATGCCGCAACGGTACTTTTAGACTTGAAAGATTCTATTGCTAGTGGATCATCGATCGATGATTTCTTAGCGAGTATCGCGGCGGTTGCTACTGTGTCACAGTCGCCCTCTTTACTTTCCGAGATTGAAGAGTTATCGCACAGTGGAGAGGCTTCGATAAGTTCTACTGGTCCTTTAGCAAGTGCAAGCTCCTCAAAGACATCGTACTACGATGCTTTTGAAACTACCAAAGCGGATATAGACTGGGATTTGACGTATAGTTTCCCTCCTCCGAATCCGTCACCGCCTCCACCGCCATCGCCTGGACCAGCACCGCTGACACTAACTGATGTTGCCAAGTCTGCGAGTCCCGCAGCTTTGGCTGGTGCGGTACTTTCCGTCGTGTTCATATTCCTTATCCTTTGCTTCAGGCGCAAAATAGCGCGATGCTGCTCACCAGAGGCCAAACGTCTGGAAAATCAAGCAAACGTAGGTGTTCCTGTTGCCGTCCATCGCACGTTACCCGGACACCGATCACGACCGGCGCCCGTAATATGGCAGCTTGATGATGAAGAAGGAGATGAACAGCAACGCGTGACGGGACAAATGCAACCGCTCTCTCCGGAAGCAACGGTAAGTCTGCGCGATCGATACGCAAGCGGTATTGCCAATTCGCAGGGTGAATTTCTCAGGGCAATACCGACTCAACCTCCTGTACGAAATGAACGAGAGGCAACGAGAGATCCAGGAATTTGGTACCCAGACGACGATGGCGACAACGAATCGCGCATGATTCCGACCATAGTCGACGCCGAAGCAGAAGTGCTTCGTCTAGAAAATTTTAGGCGCCAGTTGGCCACACAAGGACGCACCTTTCCGGGAGGAGGTGCTAACGAAAATGAAGATATCACCGTAGTTGAGCATAGATGATAATTTGTACAATAATACAAACAACGGTACTGTACGCTGATTGAACAACTTCTTTCTAAGCTAAAGCTAGAACTAAAAATATAAATACACCAAATTGACTTTTAAATTTTGACTGCGCACCAGATGCGGTAGGCATGAACTGCTCTCCTCCCGGAGACTCAGGCGGTACTGGCGGAGGCGCAGGCGGAGGCACAAGCGCTTCCACTGACGTTTGGGGTGGTAGTGGAGGCGGAGCCGGAAGCAATGGCGGAGGGGAAGGAGGCGGCGAGGGCGGCGGCAACGGTGGACTAGGAGGA
>Ga0115569_10003449_pt1 | contig 11699 bp, 8 predicted proteins | sample COGITO_mtgs_1205_2_FD_87295 | JGI IMG/M metagenome (GOLD analysis project Ga0115569, IMG submission 87295) | Pelagic marine microbial communities from North Sea - COGITO_mtgs_120503 | ecosystem: Environmental > Aquatic > Marine > Epipelagic | place: Germany:Helgoland, sampling site Kabeltonne...
ATGCGAGCCGCTACGAACAGTTTGGGCTGCGACCTCGCCGTACTTGAAGGCATTTTCTGCCAACCAGACGAGGGGAGCACGATTACACCAAATACGGACAGCGCCGTCTATCAGTCTGCGGCACAATCGTTTGAGGCATTGCTCTAGTTATTTTCGCCTGTGGCCTTCAGCATATTGATTGTCGACCGTTCCATAAACGAGCAGTCAGGAATTAGAGAACCGAAACCAGCCACTGAGCATCAGTCATTGAGAAATTTCAACGGGCCAAGGACGTTGTCCTTGGCCCGTCTCGTGAAGAGACAAGACTCTGAATGGAGAATTCCAAGGTCGGCTGTGCAGAGACGCACACTGGAGGGTTCGGCGCACACACAAATTCAATCGTATCGCTGTCCATCGCACAAAGACTCGAAAGAGTGCGGACGATGCCTTTGCTATTTTAGAGTGTTCAGCAATCAAGTAGGCTGCTCTAAAAATAACAATTAGACATAATATATATTGTGCGTAAGATATCAGTCGAGAGGGCGAGCTGGCATTTCGGCCGCTGCCTTGCCCGCAACGCTTCCTGTGGCAAAACAGCCCTGCATCAGGAAACCGCCAGTCGGCGCCTCCCAATCAATCATTTCGCCGGCACAATACACATTCGGTAACTGCTTGAGCATCAGGTTGTCATCGAGCTCGCTCCAGGCGATCCCGCCGCTGGTGGAAATAACTTCATCCAAAGGCCGTGGCCCACTCAGTGGAATTCGGCAGGCTTTCGTCGCCTCGGCCAGTTGCTGCGCCGAATCGAAATCGCCATACAGTTGCTGAATAATCGCACAGGCACCTTTGCTCAGTTTCCACCGCAGCTGCGCCTCATGTAAGAAATTGCGCCGTGCGGATTCCATTTTCTGTACCAGGCGCTCGATCGTAAAGGTTGGCTTGAAATCGATCACAATTTCGGGCTTCGGCATCTTTCGCAGCGTGCGGCCAAGTGCATAGATCGGCGCGCCCTCCAGCCCATAGCGCGTAATCATCAATTCGCCGACGTGCAGCGCATCGCCGCAGCGAATATGAAGATTGTGCAGCGGATGCCCTTCTGCCGCTGCACGCGTTTCCTCGCTCCAACCGCATTCCCATCCACAATTGGCTGATTGCAGGGTTTGCACCGCGATGCCGTGCTGTTCGAGGGTGGCCACCCATTTGCCATCCGAGCCCGTCTGGGGCCAGGACGCCCCGCCCATGGCCAGAATCACGGCATCGAAATCTTGATTGAAGACTCCTTCTGGGCATGCCATTTCGAGCTCGATTGACTCACCCTGCTGACGCAAATCAAGCCATTGGTGCCGCATGTTGAAATCCACGCCGAGTGCGCGCAAACGCTGCACCCAACGACGCAGGATCGGTGCGGCTTTCTTTGACTCCGGAAATACTTTCCCGCCAGATGTTGAAAACGTCTTCACGTCAAGGGAATTTGCCCACTCGACGATCGCCGTATTATCAAAGTCCGTAATGTATTGGCGCCAGCGCTTCGCGGACAAATCGTGCCCGCAATACTGCGCCACAAACGGTTCAAAATCAGCGCTATTGGTCAGGTTCAGTCCACTCTTACCGGCGACCAGGAACTTTCGGCCGACCGACGGCTTGGCGTCGAACAACGTGACAAATGCACCAGCGGTGGCGGCGACCTCCGCCGCTCGCAGTCCTGCGGGTCCGCCGCCGATAATCGCGATGTTTTTTTGCAAATGACTCATATTAAAAAATGTAGGATCTTTGGCTGCAAAGCGCCATTGCGTGTCTCGTTTTAAATCCGTGGTAAGCTTAATGCGGCATCGCGCAAGCGCGAGCGCTACAACCGATGACGGCGCATTGTCTTCGCACGATTGGAATTCTAACGTTTCAGGCTTTAGTCTTAAAGTAGAAGTCTACTCGGCAGGGCCCCAGCGTTTGGTAAACGGGTAGTAGATAAAGATCGCCCTGCCGATGACCGACTTGTCGGGGACGAATCCCCAGTAACGGCTATCGAGGCTGTTGCCTGAATTGTCTCCCAGGGCCACGAATGTTTTGTTCGGAATAACCATCTCGCGTCCTTCGGCCAGTAGCGTCTGATTGATGTAGCCACTGTATTCGCCCTCTTTGGCGGCATTGCGCCCGAAAGCTTCGACCTCGTCGCGCGGCTCGCCATTCACCAGCAAGGCGCCGTCGCGAATTTCGAGCGTTTCACCGCCGACACCGCCGATGCGCTTAATGTAATATTTGTCGCTATAGTCGCCGGTCAGGCGGCCTAGTTCCTCTCGAATTGCATTGGTACGAAAGACGAACGGATCACCCGCCTCTGGACGCTTGAAGTGATAGCTGAGTCGATCGACAAAAAGAGCATCGCCGAGGGTGATATCAAAGCGCATTATCGGCGCGCCCGCATCGATCGATCTGCCTACATCCCATGCCACGCCGGTCTTACTTTGCGACGACTGGACAACCTTCGACTGTTTGGAAGCAAAGGTCTGCAGCAGCAGTTTGTTCATATCAAACTCGGCCGGCACGCGTAGTGTATGTGGCTCACCGCCGACATAGAAAGTATATTCATCCAGAGGCGTCGGCAGCACCAGCCACTTGCGCCCTTTGACACGCTCCTTGTAAATCTGCGGGCCATTCTTGCTCTGCCCCATTGGGATTAGAATATCGCCGCTGTTTTGCGCAAACACACTCTTATGCTTTGCGCCGAGCGTGAGCTTGTTAAACACCTTGCGAGCCGCACTGGGCGAGGCCTCGTCAGCTGCATACGTCACCGCATTCATCCCACTGTAAGTGGGGTACATCGAATTGGTCGGAATGATGAAGGGCTGAAAAAAGAACGTGCGCACACCGATGACTAGGATCGCAGCCACCAACAGTACTTCGAGGTTATCGCTCCAGAAGGTCTTAGGGTAGATCTTGCCGCCGATCTTACGCAACAATGCATCCAAGCGCTGCATTGCCGCTTCAAACGGCGCCGCCTCCGCAGACTTGTCTTTGAGCATGTGTTCGACTTCAGCAACCGCCTTTTCGAGCTCTTGCAAGCGGGCATCCGCAGTGATATCACGCCGGTAATGATACACCTTGCTAGCGGCGTGGAGAAGTTCTTTGGCCTGCCTGCGTAACTTTTTCATAAAATTCGGGAAGAGGTCGTTTCCTTTATAGTGCGGTCTTGGATGTTCGAGGTTCAGCGTTTGCTGAGCATCAACTGCCGCCGTCGGAAGTCTTGAGGATCTTAATAAATGCATCCTGCGGAATGGAAACACTGCCGATGTTTTTCATTCGTTTCTTACCCTCTTTTTGCTTTTCGAGCAACTTGCGCTTACGAGAAATGTCACCGCCGTAACACTTAGCGGTCACGTCTTTTCGATACGCACTAATCGTCTCACGCGCAACGATGTTGGACCCCACACCCGCTTGAATCGCGATCTTGAACATCTGCTTGGGCAGAATTTCTTTGAGTCGCTTACAGAGCGCACGCCCCCTGCCCTCGGCCTTGTCATTGTGAACGATCGAGGAAAAGGCATCCACTGGCTCGGCATTCACCATGATGTCGAGACGGCTCAGCTTGGCTTTTTGATAGCCATTCATCTCGTAGTCCATCGAGCCGTAGCCATGAGTTATGCTCTTTAGGCGGTCATTGAAGTCGATCAGGATCTCGTTGAGTGGGATGTTGCAGACCAGCATCACACGTTGCGTATCGATCGTCTCGGTGTGCTCACAAACACCGCGTTTCTCTGAGACCAGCGCCAATACATCGCCAATCGAGGTGCTGGGAATGTGAATCGAGGCCGAAATCATCGGCTCTTCAATGTGTTCGATCTCGGACACGTCGGGCAGGTGCATCGGATTGTGCACTTCAATCACTTCAAGATCAGTCTTAGTCACCTTATAGACCACACTCGGATAGGTCGAAATTACATCGAGATCATACTCGCGGCGGATACGCTCTTGGATGATTTCCATGTGCAACAACCCGAGGAAACCACAGCGAAAGCCGAATCCCAACGCGACGGAGTTTTCCGATTGATAAACAAAAGCAGCGTCATTGAGGCGCAGCTTACCCATGCTGGCTTTGAGCTTGTTGTAGTCGTTAGTGTCGATTGGATATATACCACTGAAAACCATCGGGCTGACCTGTTTGTAACCAGGCAACATTTCAGCAGTCGGCGCGTTCGAGTGCGTGATGGTATCGCCGAGCTTGATCTCAGCCACGTCGCGCATATTGGTCACGATATAGCCGACGTCACCCGCGTTGAGTGTAGCCTGCTTGGTCATTTCCGGTGAAAAGCGTCCCACTTCTTTGACCTGTGCCTTGCGCTCGTCGCTCATCGTCATGATTTGGTCGCCCATCTTGACTGAACCAGAGAACACGCGCACGTAACAGATCACGCCCTTGTAGGCGTCGTAGATGCAGTCAAAAATTAACACGCGCAGTCCATCGACGTCGGCCCAACGTGGTGGCGGAATGCGATGTACAGCGGCTTCCAGCAGGTCTTCGATGCCGATGCCACTCTTGCCGCTGGTCTTGACCGCCTCTTCGGCGGGGATCGCCAGCACGTCTTCGAGCTGTACTTCAATCGCAGGGATGTCGGCACTCGGCAGGTCCACTTTGTTGATCACTGGAATGATCGACAGTTTCTGTTCCTCGGCCAGGTTCGCATTCGCAACCGTCTGTGCTTCAATGCCTTGGGCTGCGTCAATAAGTAGCATCGCGCCCTCGCAAGCCGCCAAACTGCGGGACACCTCATAAGAGAAATCCACGTGGCCTGGCGTGTCGATTAGGTTGAAGGTATAGTCCTCGCCGTTCTTAGCGCGATAAACCATCGTTACCGGGTGACTCTTAATCGTGATACCGCGCTCGCGCTCAAGATCCATCGAATCGAGGAGTTGATCCTTCATCTGACGCATTTCAACGGTGCGCGTGAGTTCGAGGATACGGTCAGACAATGTCGTCTTGCCGTGATCGACGTGGGCGATGATGCAGAAGTTGCGAGTGTGGGCTAGGTCGGTCATGTAAAAGGCTGGGAGCGCGTAAAGATCGCGTTCTTTAAGAAAAATTCAACGTCGAAATAAAACAAAGAAGCGCGGACATGGATGCCCGCGCTTCGTGTGGTTTTGAAAACTGCAGTCAGTCGCAAGCCACCGACTGGCACAAACTACTCAGGTAGATCGCTAAATTCGGATACCGGCGTGATGCTAAGCGCCTTGTCAATGCGCTTACCGAAGCCAGCCAAGACCTTACCTGGGCCGCACTCGTAGAAATCGCTCACCGCATTTTCAGCCGCCATATTGCGCAGGCAGTCCTCGAAACGCACCGAAGACACCACCTGGCTGACCAGTGCATCCTTGATAGCTTGCGGATCACTGACACGGCCACCGGTGACATTGGTGTAGACCGCAATCTCAGGTGTCTTGAAGTCAAAGTCCTGAATGAACTCGGCAAAGGCATCGCGTGCCGTAACCATCAACTTACTGTGATACGCACCTGCCACGTTGAGTGGCTTGCACAGTTTGAAGCGGCCCTTGGAGGCGGCAACCGCTTCGAGTACTTTCACATTGTCGCCGGAAATGACGATCTGCCCAGGGCAGTTGAGATTCGCAATCTCGATGCCAAACTCGTCGCAGAAGGTCTGAACGTCCGCCGTTGTACCGCCAATCACCGCAGCCATGCCGCCTTTGGTCGCATCGCAAGCGACTTGCATCAGGCGACCGCGCTCAGCGACCAGCTTCAGACCTGTGGCGAAATCATACACCCCCGCCGCGGCCAGTGCCGTCAGTTCGCCGAGACTCAAGCCGCAGGCAGCCTTCACATCACTGAGCTTGCCTGCATCCTTTAAAATACTGAAGAGCGCGTAGCCTTGCACATAAAGCGCTGGCTGGCATACTTTGGTTACAGTCAAAGCCTCATCCGGGCCTTCGAAGCAGAGCGCCTTGAGGTCCCAACCGAGGATCTCGTTGGCCTCATCGTAGAGTGCCTTTGCGATCCCAGAGTTCTCGTAAAGAGAACGCCCCATGCCAACTGATTGTGCGCCTTGCCCGGAAAAAAGAAGTCCTGTTGCCATATGTAAATGTGTGAGGTGATGATTGTTGTGAAAACTATAGACACTTGCTGGTCGTGCTTGAGGAATCAACTAGAAACCAACGCCAAGCGACCAACAATCGGTCGCTTGGCAGGGAATAAACTCTATTGATTTTATTTCTGATCACCTTGTAACTCTCTCAACGATGCCCACTACAGACCAACTCGACCAATGGGACAACCAGCATGCCTGGCACCCTTTTAGCCAAATGCAGGAATACTGCGCCTGGCCCAAGCTTCACGTCGAGCGCGGCGAGGGCTGCTGGCTGTGGGACAATGAGGGCAACCGCTACCTGGACACCAACGCTTCGGTGTGGACCAATACATTCGGCCACAATGACCCCGAGCTGAATGCGGCTGCCATTACGCAACTGCAAAAAGTGGCGCACAGCACTTACCTGGGGCTCAGCCACCCCACTGCTGCCGAATTCGGCCATCGGCTCTGCAGCGCCGCCCCGGATGGACTGGAGCGCGTGTTCTTTTCCGATAACGGCTCGAATGCGATCGAGATCGCGCTCAAGCTCTCCTATCAATATTGGCAACTGCAGGGCCAGCCGCAGCGCAAACGCGTGATCGGCATGCAGGGCGCCTACCATGGTGACACCATCGGTACGATGGCGGCCGGTCAGTCGGGACGCTTTCACGAGCGCTTCAGCGAGTGGTTCCTCGATAGCTGGCACTTCCCCGCCCCGCATTGCCATGAAATGAATGGCGAGATTCGCTCGGCCGATGCCAGTCTCAGTTTGCAGGCACTGGAGGACTACCTCGCCGCTGAATCCGCGCACATCGCCTGCCTAGTGATCGAACCCTTCGTGCAAGGTGCGGCTGGGATGGTGCAGCAACCTCCGGGCTTCCTCAAGGCGGTCGAGCAGCTGTGCCACAAGTTCAACATTCACCTCATTCTGGACGAGGTGTTTGTCGCGTTTGGTCGCCTAGGCAGCGTGTTTGCTTGTACGCAGGAAGCCGTCACGCCTGACTTTCTGTGCCTTGCCAAAGGTATCAGCGGCGGCTATCTGCCACTGGCAGCCACGCTGGTGCAACGCGACATCTATCAGGCTTGCTTGGGAAAATGGACCGACGACCGCACCTTTTTCCATGGACACACGTTTACCGCCAACCCGGTCGCCTGTGCGGTGGCATTGAAAAACCTTGAAAAGCTCAGGGCTCTCATCGAATCCGGCGCTCTCCAACAAACCATTCGCTATTTCGGCCAACAGCTCGCGGCAAAGCTGGCGTGCCACCCGCACGTCACCCAGATTCGTCAACGCGGGCTCACCGCTGCGATCGACCTCGGCCCGCGTGCAGGCCAGCCCGACTGGCCGATCGAATCACGCATGGGCTGGCAAGTTTGCCTCGCCGCCCGTGCGCACGATCTGATACTGCGTCCGCTCGGCAATAGCCTGCTGGTCGTGCCACCGTTGATCATATCAAACACAGAAATCGACTTTATGTGCCAGCGCATCGCCCTCACCTTGGACGAAGTGTGCGCCGTGGCTCCAAGCGGTCCGTGCAAGTTTTGCAGCACACCCACCACGGAACAAATCGCCGACGAGTTCATCTGCCTGAACTGCTACGCCGAATCCGGAGCTTGCTGTCACGAACCGTGCGGTTAACCCGCAGTAGAAGCTGCCACCAGCCCACCGCGCTGACCTGAAGCTTGTTATAACCCGCCTTTGTGCAGCAGGCAAAGTTCAACTCGCGCGCGCATTACCCTAACCGACTACAAAAAAATCTGTCTCCGTAGGGCTTGAATCACAGCAAGATCACCCCAACGCGAGCCCTTCATCACATTTACCTTCACAGGACATTTGCGGCCGCGCCCCATTTGCCACGTTGCAGTAAAGCTGCGCACAAACTCCGCAGAGCCCAGAATGGCGCCATCGGTAAAATAGCGCACTCGGCAGCGTAGTATCACGGCCTTGGGCAAGTGTCCGTCCTCCTGATCCAGTACCTTCAACGCTCGTTCACGCGCCATCTCAGACAAGCCCGGTGCAGACGCACGCTTGCCAAAAATCAGTAAACGATGCGCACGCAGCGCCGAATCAGACTGCCTTGCTCCATGAGCGCTCCAAATCGAAGACAGTCCGCATTTGGCTTCGGCAATGCCAGCGACCGCCTCGGCATAACCACAGAAACGGTAATCCTTGGGGTCATCGACAATGCCCGCACGCACAGGATTTAAATCAATATAAGCGGCCATCGTTTGCAGTGGATTCCCCTGCCCCTCGACCAACACCGACTTGAAGCGGTCGGCCCACAAAGTTCCATAGCGCCGATGATTTCGGTTATACCAGACTGAGAAGCGCTGCTTCACGGTTTTCATATACTCCGACACGTCCCCCATCCTGGCGAGTAACTTACGACGTATTTCAGCCGCTTCCGGGCCTCCCGCTTGAAGTTGCGACTCTAGGACCTTCGTCGACGCAGACTGAAACTTGGTCGGCTTGGGGTACAGCACCTTATAGCGCCGCATCAGCTCAGCGTCCGACAGAGTCGTTTGTTCAGGAATGCGCAGCAGCACGTGAAAGTGATTCGTCATCACACAATAAGTGAGAATCTCGACGCCACAGAATTCAGCCACTTGCCAAAGCATTTTACGCAGCATCTCCTTCGCACGATGCTCAAATAGCATCTCGCCATTCACCGTCCGGGTCATGCAGTGATAGACTGCCGCAGCACCACTCACCTTAATTCGTCGCATTCGCATATAACATAACGAAACCATCTAATCCTAAAAGTCTAACCGATGCCATGCTTTATAGCCTGACACTTGTTGTTCCTTATAGCCTGACACTTGTTGTAGTTTTATAGCCTGACACTTGTTCTTGTTGTAGTTGTGTCCCCTGAAGCAATGCGTGAAACACGCTAGGATCATTCAAGGTCTAACGCATGCTTTAACGCAATTCGCGTAAAGATCGGGCCGATAATTTCAAAGAGTACGGTGGTCGCAATGATGACCGACAAGAGCACCTGCCGCTGATCTGGGAATTGATTGGCCGCCACCAATGCCATACCGATCGATACTCCCGCCTGCGGCAGCAGCGCGATGCCCATCCAGTTTTGAATTGGTGCAGACGCCCTACTGATCTGACTGCCGATTCGGGCACCGAGGTATTTACCCGCTACTCGGCACAAGATAAATACGCAGCCAATTAATCCAATCTCAGGCAGGAAACTTAACTCTAGCGACTCGCCCGCCAGAACAAAAAAAATAATAAGGAAGGGCCATTGAATGCCTTCGATCGCGCAGAATGGATACTCATGATGCTTGGCTAGATTTGAGATGACCGCCCCCATCACCATCGACGCAATTAAATACGAGACCCCCAACCAATTTGCCAGCCCCCCACAAATAAATACGATGCTTAAGGCTTCGGTTAAAATAGGCTGACCAGGTTTAATGCGGCCCGTCAAATAAGCGGCCGGTAAACCAATGAGTATCCCAAGTATAACGCCACCGCCGATCTCTTTCGTAGCTAGGACGATAAATGCGCTCCCTTCTGACATGCCGTTCAGCACCGAGACTACTGATAATCCAACACTAAATAATAACAGGGCCCAAACATCATCCAGAGCGACAATCGAAAGTAATCGACTACTAAACCCTCCTTTAATTTTCGATTCAAAGACCACATCATAGACGGCGGCGGGGTCTGTGGCCGCAGCAATACAGCCAAGGATGATCGCCATTTCTTTGCTCACTCCCAGACATATCAATCCAACGCTGACGAGCGCTGCAGCTAAGAGAGCCGCGCATACCGAAATCCACATCACATCGCCGACTGATGCCTTCAAGGTGGCGCGAGTCAGTCTACCCCCGAGTAGGAAACCTACGATCAGCAAAGTAACTTCCGCGAGGATCTCAAAATGCTTCGAGAAATTTTCCGGAATTCCATTACCGATGGCCACTCCAAGCAGCAGAAGAAGTGTCACACGTGGAATATATAGCCGTCGTGCCAATGCGGAGACCACCAGTCCGAGCATAAGTATGCCACCAATCGTCAACAAAAACTGTGTGTCGATTTCCATGCAATCTAGCGTTCAAGCTTGGGCAGACAAATGCGTCACCTAAGGTTCAACATACTGCCCACTCTACGTTATGGAAATTGCGCTCTCCCGCAAGCGATGCTGCATCGCTTGCATTCTACAGTTGCAGTCGATTGTAGCAAAATGGGCCCTGTGGGAGCGTTTAAAAACAGGAAATTTGAGTGATACTTTAATTAGAACAGTGACAGAATGACCGAACGCTTTGCCACTCATGCTCGTCGCCACCGCTAATCCGGCATTAAACAGCATCAATGACCAGATGAGATCGATGAATACGATAGTAAGCGCCGGCTGAACGAGCTTCGCACCTTCCTCTCGGCCACAACGTCATACGCTGCCGCGGATGCGGTCACAGAGGTAATACAGACCATGTAGCAGACAGCGTCTTGGGCACGCCGATACAGATCAATCCGAGGCTGATTAAGACTGCGCTCAGCAGTGCCGAGTTCATCGAGATCCACAGCACATCTGGAGCTGTCCCACTCAAAGATTCCTTTGTCAGCTTGCCGCCCAACAAAAACCAGACTATCAGCAAGGAGACCTCCGCAACGATCTGGAAACGATCGATGAGTGCGGCAGATCTACACGAGCAAAATTTAATCTAATGATTTAATTCAGGATGCCAAACGGGACAGATGGATAATCGATAACGCATATCGTACCTGCCGGTAAATCGACAAAGATCGGACCTTCATTAGGGACCGTACTCGGTCGAGCAACGACTCCCCTAAAAGCGTGACAACACCTGCCGTGGCGGCTTACACAGTGCATCTCGATCAGAGACTTATTTAAACACTGCACACATAAAAAATGAAAATAGAAGCCGCTAATACAGACGCTTGGAATATAGCCAAAGGAAAGAATCCCGAAAAGCCGACGGTGTTGCGATTTCGGCCCAGCTTAAAAGATGCGCTGGGCGATGCGAACTACCCCCAAAGACTGATGATCGTGTGGCAGTATGAGCCCGTGGATGCTAGCGGTATGCCTTCCGACACGCAAAGTGCTGATATGAAAGACTTCGAGGATATGCTGATTGAAGCGCTGGACCCGGATCGCTTGGCCGTTCTGGCATTCGTCTTCACCACTGCGGGCTCCAGAGAATGGCATTTTTATCTGTCAGATGTCAGCGAGGTCGGGATTCGAATCAACAAAGCACTCGCGAACATTCCACAGTTGCCCATCGAGTTAACGATCGAGCACGACCCCGAATGGGATGAGTTAAGGCAAGTCTATCAGCTATGCGCGGTGGGATCTTAAGATCGCATCGACGTGATGCCGAACCCATGTGAGGCAACCAAGGCAAATATCAAACCCTTCAGCCATTCCGGCGTTAATTGAATAACACCGCAGAGAGCACCCCAACGCGGGACCACTCTAAATGTGAGTCTGATCGCGTTGGTTGATGTGGTCGTTAATGGTTCAGGAAACTCGTGGTGGCTAACAGTAAACGTTCGGCGTGGGTCCTGCGATTCATTTGCTGAACCGATGTTATACGGTTTGGATAGATTCAATCGACGCAGAGCGACCCACGGTGGCTTGGGGCATTCTGACAGAGTAACCGAACCCTGTCTGATTATCG
>Ga0115569_10003450_pt1 | contig 11698 bp, 9 predicted proteins | sample COGITO_mtgs_1205_2_FD_87295 | JGI IMG/M metagenome (GOLD analysis project Ga0115569, IMG submission 87295) | Pelagic marine microbial communities from North Sea - COGITO_mtgs_120503 | ecosystem: Environmental > Aquatic > Marine > Epipelagic | place: Germany:Helgoland, sampling site Kabeltonne...
TAGTTTTATTGATCCGAGGGATATTGAGCTCACTGGAACCAATAAATTGATTCATGAGATTGAAATTTTACTGGGCGTGTTTATTGGAGGAGTTACTTTTACAGGATCTGTGGTTGCTTTTGGAAAGTTGCGGGGATCCTTGAGTGGTAAGCCCATGCTTTTACCCGGTCGTCACCTGCTCAATCTGGGTATGCTCGGTGCCTCTATTTGGCTGGGTGCTCAGTTTATCGAACAGGGACACGATCAGGCGTTGATCAGCTTATTAATTGTAATGGGGATTTCTTTCGTCCTTGGTATTCATTTGATTGTGGCAATCGGAGGGGCGGATATGCCCGTGGTTGTTTCGATGTTGAATAGTTATTCGGGTTGGGCGGCAGCAGCGGCTGGATTCATGCTCAAAAATGATTTGCTTATTATTACTGGGGCATTGGTTGGAAGTAGTGGAGCAATTCTCAGCTATATTATGTGCAAGGCGATGAATCGGAGCCTGGCAAATGTAATTTTTGGAGGATTTGGAACTGCCGGAGGCAGTGCCGCTATCGCATCGGAGATTGAGGGCTCAATTACTGAAACAAGTGCAGATGAAGTGGCGGAAGAATTAAAAGAAGCCAAGGAAGTTATGATCGTGCCCGGATATGGTATGGCGGTGGCACAGGCTCAGCATGTGGTAAAGGACATTACTGAGACCCTGAGAGGGAAAGATGTGAATGTTCGTTTTGCGATTCATCCAGTAGCTGGACGTTTGCCTGGGCACATGAATGTTTTACTCGCTGAGGCAAATGTGCCTTACGACATTGTATTTGAAATGGACGAGATTAATGACGATTTGCCTGATGTGGATGTTTTGTTGGTTGTGGGAGCGAACGATATTGTAAATCCATCCGCCCTCGAGGATTCAAGTAGTCCGATTGCCGGGATGCCTGTGATCGAGGCTTGGAATGCCAAATCGGTCGTTGCTTTGAAAAGAAGTATGGCTGCCGGTTACTCCGGGGTGGAAAACCCGCTTTATTTTAAGGATAATACCAATATGCTATTCGGCGACGCCAAGGATACATTGTCGGCGGTTTTCTCCAAGCTTGGTTAAGTTTAAAAATTTAACTTGTGTTCGATATTGGCTTGCTCTGCAGTCTTTTAAAAAAAGATGATATGAAGTATGAGAACTTTTCCATTATTTCTTTTTATCTTTCTCTTCACTACTTTTGGTTTATTCGGCGAGTCAATTTATAAACCAAAACTTGTTAATAGTAAAAATGGAGATCATCATGATTTTCCCTTGGGCGTTCTCGAAGCCACCGGTCGCCTCACGGATGGAGATAACCAGATTCTCATTATGGATGTTGGGAAAGGGGGTGCTGCTCAGAAAGCTGGTCTTTTAGCTGGCGATCGATTGGTACGGATCGATGGGAAAATTCCGTCCGTTTTTTCTAAGAAAACGGATACCGGACTGGAAGGTCCTCAGGCTCTTCTTGGTCAAAGTTTAAATCTTAAGTCGTCTGCTTTAAATCCGGTTTTGTCCCTTGGGGTGAGAAGAGAATCCGAGAAACTTAGTTTATCTGTAAACTTGCCTCCGAGTCTCTCTTTTACTTTATCTAATCCAATCTCCTGCAAAAAAAGAAAAGATTTTTTACACGGAATCTCTGTGCATTTAGTTGATGTTCAGGAAAAGAATGGTCGATGGAAACCCGGGGTGGGGGGAGACGCAGATGTTTATACTACCGCATTTTGCGGACTTGTTCTTTTGGCGAATAACGACCCGTCTCATCTTTCATCAATCAAGAGGGCGATCGAGTTTGTCAAGAAAGCCAGTATTGCATCGATCGATTTAAATGACCCGAAGAAAGGACCTAAGAATTGGCAGACTGCTGCTAATGGAATTTTTCTTGCTGAATATCAACTAGCCACAGGGGATAAAACCTATTTTGAAGAATTGAAAAAGTGTTGTGATCTTTTGAGTAAGAGAGTTACGGAGAAAGGAACCATGGGGCATCATTACTCGATTCCTTACAGTGGTGGTGGACTCATTGTGATTAATGTACAGGCACATTTGGCTTGGGCTTTGGCTGAAAAGTGTGGTCATCCAATCAATGAAAAATCATGGCGTAATTCTTTTTCCGAAGTGAAGAAGTCGCTTGATCCCAAGACGGGTGCCTTGGGCTATTCCTCCCGGGCACCTTGGAGTCCGGATATTGCGGCAAGAACGGGTGCAATGATTACGGCACTAATTGTGGCAGGTCGGGAAAAGAATTTTGCGCACTCACTTGGTGAATCCCTCGTTCAATTAAACGGAAGGATGCGTCATGCACATGCGATGTCTTCGATCGGTTTGATTTTTGGTTTTTCCGGGATCAAACTGGGTGCTCTAAAACATCACGGCCGAGTAATGGAGGCATGGATGCCATATTTAGAGTTGTCCCGACTACCTCAGGGAAGTGCTATTTATTTTGGAGGTAAACGAAATATCGGCGGAGATCAATACTTGGGAATTTCTTCCATTGGAAACGCGATGGTGGGGATGATACTCGCAAGTGGCGAAGACCGACTTTTTATGCATGGGGGAAAAAATAGAGATTGGTTCGGCATATCTAACTAATAAAAACTGAGAATAGATATTTTTATTTATGCAGGTATTTTTACTTTTCAGGAAATTACCTTAGGTATGGATATTGTACTTAATGTAATAAAGTAAAAGGCTACCATCATTTCTTGGTTGTCTTACAATCGAACAGAAGATTTAAAAGCTCTCTTGAAAATTTTAAAATACTTTTTTTTGGCACAACTTTTATTTTTTGTGAATGTGGGGAGTGCACATGATGCCGAAACGAATAAGCCGTTCGAAAAAATGCATGCTCATCGTACATTTAACGCACATGCACATGCCGGATGGGAGAGCCGTTATTTTTCGGAGGGACGAGACGCCTTACATGGCAAATCTCTTTGGAATAGTTCATTAGAACTCGGATATGATCATTTTTCTGGAGGGGTCTGGTATGGGAGGTCTTCCAATCATCAATATGATGAGCTGCAGTATAACATCGCTCTGACACAGGAAATTGATGAGTATTCATTTTATGCCGGTTATACGCATTTACTTTTTCCAAAAGATGATGCGTCGGATGATGAATGGTCTTTGGGGATTAGTTATGAAGGCTTACCCTTCGATCTAACAACATCTTTGGATGCCTGTTACTCCATGGATGCTAAAGGTACTTTTTATGAATGGTCCAATACCCGGGAATTTCATCCTCAGGAAGATCTTGATATTTCCTTTTCCGGAACATTCGGTTGGAACGAAGGCTATGTGTCGGACGGGCACAATGGATTGAATTTTTTCTCTTTGGGAAGTGGAGCCAAAAAAATACTTTCAGAAAGGTTTTCGCTTGCAGGGCATGGGGTATACAGTTGGGCCATTGATCCGGATTCCAACTTGGCGGGGGATCAGGGTCTAAAGGATTTCTTTCATTTTGGTCTGGGCGTTGAGTTTGATTTTTAATGATTTAACTTAAAATTACTCGATCAATCCCTTGCATTCTTTGATTGAGAATAATTAGAATCGTTGCATAGGCACTCTGTTTTGACTACTGCTCAAAACCATACATGCCAAATTTTTATAATCTTTAGATATGCCTTACTCAATCGAAGTACACTTTGACGATATTACCAACGCTACCATTCGAAATATGTGGAAGGTTATATCAGAGAATAATATTCCCTGCCGGGCCTTTGAAAAAAACTTTTCTCCCCATTTGACCCTGGTGTATGGAGAAATTACCGGTCCAAAGAAAGTGAATTGGGAATTTCTGACATCACAAAAAAGCTTTCAAATCGAATTCACCGGATTAGCGGCGTTTCCCGATCGGGGTGTTCTTTTTCTTTCCCCCGAAAATTCGCAGTTATTATCGGATCTTCATAAATTGCATGACAGTCACATTGAGTTTTCTTCCATGAATAAATTTTATCGGGTCGATTTATGGGATCCTCATTGTTCATTGGCGAGTAGATTATCCCCCAAGCAATTAGAAAAATGTGTTTCTTTGTTTGATGATTTTCAATTTCCAATTCAAGCAACATGTGTCTCTTCGAATTTTGTAAAATATCCTGATCCTAAAGTACTTTCTTCCTTCGAGTATCAAATGCCTGAAGGATAACTTCCTCATTTTCGTAGGCATGCCTTGTGCATTATAAATATTGTTTCTGGGTTTTACACCATCAAGGCGAAATACAAATTGATAGAATTAAGTAAGAAATTGTGTACAAACCGACATAATAATTTGTAACATCTAATTTAATCCAAATTTTAATGAATACTCGGCCAAACATTATTTTTATTATTACCGACCAACAACGCTTTGATACGATTGCAGCGCTTGGTAATGACCACATGGACACTCCGCATATGGATCGTCTTGTAAATGAGGGAGTTTCTTTCAACAATTGTTTCATCACGGCAGCATCCTGTGCCCCGGCCCGGGCGAGCCTTTTTACTGGCTATTATCCACATACAACGGGGATTTTTAAAAATGCGGACTCCTGGAAACGTTCATGGATTGAGCAGTTGGCGGAAACGGGTTACCGATGTGTCAATGTGGGAAAAATGCATAGCTACCCTTATCATACTCCATTGGGTTTTCATGAACGATACGTGGTGGAGAATAAAGACCGTTATTTGGAGGAACGTTATTATTTTGATGAGTGGGACAAGGCACTGAAGGCCCGTGGGTTGGTTAAGCAGCAACGTGAATTTTATCGTAAGCGGGCTGATTATAAGGATGCTCTAGGTGCTTTTGACTGGGAGCTTCCGGAGGATATGCATCCTGATATGTTTGTGGGAGACACCGCTACCTGGTGGTTGAACACCTATCCAAAAACAGAACCCCTATTTTTACAGATTGGGTTTCCTGGACCTCACCCACCTTATGATCCGACGAAGCGGTTCAGTGAGCCTTATTTAAAGAAAGACCTGCCGTTAATGGAGGTTACTAAAGAGGAATTGGATGGTTTACCTGAGCCACTGAAAGGTCTGAGGAAGCACAATAATGAAGTGGATCATGATTCGGTTGTGCTTGACCTTGAACCAAGCCGTGAACAACGCCACCGGCAAAGGGCATATTACTTGGCGAATGTAAGTATGATAGATGAGAAGGTTGGTGAAATTTTATCTACTTTGGAAAAACAGGGTTATTTGGAAAATGGAATTGTGATCTTTAGTTCTGATCACGGAGATTGTTTAACCGATCATGGTCATAGTCAAAAATGGACTATGTATGATTTAGTAACTCGGATTCCCATGGTGGTATGGGCACCCGGTATATTTGAGGGCGGTCGTTCCATAGACGGTTTGTGCCAGCATATGGATATCGGGCCAGCTATACTTGAGATGGCCGGGATTGAGGTTCCACAAACTTTCGAAGCCCAGTCAGTTTTACCCGCAATACAGGGAAAAGACTGGACGCCCCGGGACTATGTTTATGCTGAGCAAATCAAGGATGGTATCTTAACGGAAACAGAATTTATGAGCATGATTCGAAATGAAGAATGGAAATTAGTTCATTTCCTTCATATGAAATGTGGTCAGTTGTTTAACTTGAAAGATGATCCAGATGAGGTGGTGAATTTGTGGGATGAACCTGCCGTAAGTGGAGTGAAGCAAAAACTTTTGGATCAACTCCGTGAATGGCATATTGAAAGTCAGGTTCACACCCATGACTGGGCTGCGGAATGGCGATGAAATTTTAATCCCTATAAACCAATGAAAAAATCAGCTATTACCCGTTCCTTTTTATTCCTTCTTTTCTCTAGTTATACACTTGTGGGTAGGGATTACCGCACCACTGGTTCTGTCGAGCGATTGGATGCTTCCATTAACCAACTCATTCCTCTGGATGCAAAAATTGAAATTCTGGCAGAGGGATATGACTGGTCTGAAGGACCGGTATGGATATCCCAGGGAGATTTTTTGCTTTATTCTGATGTGCCCACCAACAAAATCTACAAATGGAAGGAAGGGGAGGGAGCAAGTGTTTATTTGGATCCATCCGGTTACACTTCCAAAGAAAAAAGGCCGGGTGAGTCTGGATCCAATGGTTTGACCCTTGATGAACAAGGTAGGTTGATCATTTGCCAGCATGGAGACCGGCGTGTGGCCCGTATGAATGCACCGACCGAGTCACCCCGTGCGGTATATGAAACCCTCACGGGGAAGTACAAGGGTAAACGTTTTAACAGTCCAAATGATTTGGTCTATAATCAGAAGGGTGAACTTTATTTTACCGACCCTCCCTATGGTCTGGTTCAAAAAGAAAAGGACCCGAAGCGTGAAATTGATTTTCAGGGAGTATATCTTCTCCGTAAGAATGGAGATGTCGTGCTCGTCGCCAAGGATCTCGAACGCCCGAACGGGGTTACTCTTTCCCCTGACGAAAAAACTTTGTATGTAGCGAATTCTCATGGTCCGCGCCCGATCTGGATGTCTTATGAACTGAAGAAAAACGGTATGGTAAAAAAGGGTAAGCTATTCTTTGACTCCACAGAGTATCGAAAAAAACATCCATCCCGAAAAGGGGGGAATGATGGTATGAAAGTGGATGTGGATGGAAATATATGGGCGACCGGACCCGGAGGAGTTTTAGTATTTTCCCCCGAGGGCAAACATCTGGGTACTATTCTTACTGGCCAACGCACCGCAAATTGTGCATTTGGAGATGATGGATCCACACTTTATATTACGGCTGATATGTACCTGATGAGAATCAGGACATCGATCAAAGGGAATGGCTTTTAAATCCGCGTAAAATGTAAATAGTGATGAAGTCGATGATGCTTACCGAACCCAAGAAGCTTGAAATTCAAGACTCTCCAATCCCCAGGTTTGGTAAGGATGAAGTTCTGATTCGGGTGAAAGCATGTGGTATTTGCGGGAGTGATGTTCATGGGTACGACGGAAGCAGCGGTCGAAGGATTCCGCCCCTTATTATGGGCCATGAAGCTGCTGGTTTAATTGAGGAATGTGGATCAGAAGTTTCGGGCTTTTCCAAAGGAGACCGAGTCACATTTGATTCAACGGTTTACTGTGGTAAATGCAGTTATTGTAAAAAAGGGCAGGTGAATCTTTGTGATAACCGAATGGTGCTGGGGGTATCCTGTGAAGATTATCGTAGGCATGGTGCGTTTGCTGAGTTTGTCACCGTACCCAGCCATATAATTTATAAATTACCGGACACTTTTCCATTTGAGCATGCGGCAATGATTGAGGCGGTATCAGTCGCTGTTCATGCCGTGGGCAGAATTTCATTTGATAATGGGGACAAATCACTTGTGGTTGGAGCCGGTATGATCGGGTTGCTTTTAATCCAGGCAATCCGTTCAGCAGGTTGTAGTGAAATTATTGCGGTAGATATGGATAACGACCGTCTTAACTTGGCGAAGAAGTTGGGTGCCACTCAGGTAATCAATTCTCAGGAAGTGGATGCATTGAGTTTTATACTTAATGAAACCGGAGGGCAGGGTGTGGATAAAAGTTTTGAGGTAGTGGGGGCCACTCCAACAGTCCAGCTTAGCATTCATGCAGTACGAAAAGGAGGTTCGGTAGTTATGGTGGGAAACCTTGCCCCAGAGGTGGAACTCCCTTTGCAGTCAGTAGTTACCCGTGAAATTTCTTTATTCGGAACCTGTGCTTCTGCAGGAGAGTATCCTAAATGTATCGAATTGATGGCCGACGGTTCGATTCAGGTAGACCCCTTGATCAGTGCCAAGGTGGCACTTGAAGAAGGCCCCGAATGGTTTGAGCGATTGTACGGTCGGGAACCCGGTTTGATGAAAGTAATTCTTACGCCATAATTGCTAGTCGTGCAATTCATGCTTGGTAACCCTAGGAGTGTAGCAAAAGTTCTATGGTTATAATTATTATGGGCGTATGTGGCTCGGGTAAGACCACGATTGGCGAAAAACTTTCTGAGGTAATGAACGTTAGGTTTATGGAAGGAGATTCTTTTCATTCCGAAACCAATATTAAAAAGATGTCGATGGGAGAACCGTTGACCGAAAGGGAACGCGAACCATGGTTGAAATCTATAAGAAAAGAAATGGACCTAAGCTTGGAGCAAAATATCCCATGTGTCATTACCTGCTCCGCACTTTCCCGGAAAAGTCGAGAGAATTTAGGAACCAATAGAGAAGGGATAAAACTCATTTATTTATATGCCCTTCAATCAATCTTGGCGGATCGTATGGAGAAAAGGAAAAACCATTTTATGCCACCCGACCTTCTTCGTAGCCAATTTGAAGTATTAGAAGAACCTGAATTAAGTGAAGCCTTACATGTCCCGGTCGATATGCCTGCACTGGAAGTTACGGACTTCATCATTCAAGAACTCAAGAAATCCTAGGTTATTGATTTTTTTCTGACATTTTTATCAAAATTAAAATACAGTGTGTTTTATGATCCAGAATAGAATCCAATTTTCGCCTTCTTTGTTTTTTAGCTTTCTTGTTTTTCTTGGAGTATTTAATTCTTTCCTATTCGGTCAGCATGACCGTGAACGAAATGCCTTTCGTTACTTAGCAGAGGATAAAGTGGAAAAAGCCTACCATGAATTAAAGAACGGAAAGAAGCACACCGATCCGGCGGAAAAAGGATTTATTTCCACCCTCTGTCTCTTGCGGGAAGGAAAAGTGGAAAAAGCTTTGGAGTCTGCCCGAGATGCAGTCAGACTGGGCCTTCCTTTTGAACGTCTTTTGGCAGAACCTAGGGAATGGTTAGCCCCCCTCCGTGAGCATCCGGATTTTAAAAAGTGGAAAATAAAAGTTTCCCCATCTCCTATATTACATGGACCTATGTTGGGCCGGATTACGGATACGAGTGCAAGTTTTTGGTTCCGTACGGATGGGGCTCATGAAGTGGCAGTTCAAATTTCCGGCCATTCAGGGCGTGAATCTATTCGTACCAAAAAAGAAAATCGCTTTGTCGGTGTAATTGAACTGGATGGACTGTTACCAGGGACCTATTTTTCCTATCATGTCTTTGTGAATGGGGAGAAATTTGAGATTCCAGATGTGGACTTTGGTTTTCGCACTTATCCACAACCCGATGAAGAATCTAAGTTTACCTTGGCTTTTGGTGGATGTTCAGGATTTGTTCCTGAATATGAAAAAGCCTGGGAATTAATTGCAAGACATGAACCCCGTGCCATGCTGATGTTAGGGGATAATGTTTACATTGACGACCCGGAGGATGTTAAGTGGACAGGTAATTACTGTTATTCCCGCAGGCATTCCCGTCCGGAATGGAGAAAGTTAGTGGCCGGCACTTCAATGTACGCGATTTATGATGACCATGATTTTGGAACCGATGACTGTGTGCCTGGTTCATTGGTTAATCAGCCAGCCTGGAAAAAACCAGTGCTTGCCAATTTTACCCGAAACTGGAACAACCCGGCTATGGGTGGGGGAGTCAAGAACCCAGGGTGTTGGCATAGCTTTACTTTAGGCAAGGTCGAGATTATCATGTTGGACTGTCGTTATTATCGGGATAGGCAAAAAAAGTCTATGCTGGGTCCTGTACAGAAGAGATGGCTCAAGGAAACCCTGAGGAATTCAACTTCAGTTTTTAAGATAATCGCTTCTTCTGTTCCCTTTTCCAAAGGGATTAAGCCCGGAAGTAAAGATCCTTGGGATGGATATCCTGATGAGCGTGAGGAAATTTTTTCTTTTATTGAATCAGAAAAAATTGGAGGTGTTTTTCTGATTGCTGCGGATCGGCACAGAATTGACCTCCGCCGGACAGACCGTCCTCAAGGATATGATTTATTTGAATTCGTAAGTGGTCGACTGACGAATCGGCATGTGCACCCGGTGGTTAAGACAGATGGATTAATTTGGGGGTACAATGACACCTGTGGGTATTGCCTCATTCAAATCAATACTCGCAAGAAAGACCCGTCTTTAGTGTTGGAAGCTTATGACCTGAATGGGAAAAAAATATTCACTCATATGGTAAAGGCGAGCTCCCTGCAGTTTTGATTTCAGTTTTTTTCCGAAAATAAAGCCCCACTACTATTATCAGAGCAGGGTAACATACGACCACCTTCCCAGGCAGGAATAATGTTGGCGTCTCTCCAGCGACTTACCCGATAGAGGGTGGCAAAGTCAAAGTCGGGTGCCTTTCCACCCTGACCACCAATTACTTCTGCTCCCCTTCTCACATTATCCTGCATCCATGATGGCATGCGTAGATGGAAAGGATTTCTTTTTAATTCACCTTCATGATGTGAGAGTGCAGCAAGTAAGTCAGCAACTTCCCGGGTGGTGCTTTCAACCAAAAGGTTGGGTTTTGGCATTTGGCCCCAATACTCAGTTTCGATCAGAAAAGGAAAGAAATTATCCGTTTTCTTAAGCGCATCAAGCGTGAGCATGTGCACCCCCAAATGAGTTTTATTCCAATCATGTGAATTAGGGAAAAAAATTGCAGTTGGATTCCATTTTTTAATTACCTGAACTAAATGATTTGTCATTATGTCCCAGTTTTCAGGACTTTTTTGTCTTGAATTAACCGTAACTTTTTCCAGTCCTTGATCTCCCATTTGTTGCAATTCAAAACCAATCCAATTGCAGGCTCGTTCTAATTCGCAAAGCCTTTCTGTTCTTCTGTCCATATTACTTCCGAGAGTAATTGCCACATTAACGATCCGAAATTCGGCCTCTCTCATCAAGCGCAACGGAAGTCCACCCATTATGCATTCATCATCAGGATGGGGAGACATAATTAGAGCGATAGGTGCATCATTTTCCCGGATACGCGGATCTTGCAAAGGTGCAATGTTACCATACGGGAGGCTTTTACCCGACTCCGTAATTTTTTTAAAGCTTTCTGCATAGGAAAGATAAGGATTTTCAGTCATTCGTAATTTGATCGGAGTGGTGAGCAATTATGATAGTAATTCTTCTACCAAGAAACTGTTTTATAATCAAGGATTCAAGAATAAGAGTAACTCGATTTAAAATTACTAATTTTTATAATTAAGGATTATTGCAATACCCAAGAAAAATAAGTAATTGATATAGGTCTTTCTTGTGTAATTAAGCTTGAAAAAGTATATTAAGTATTTCCATTTATTTATGATCAGAATAAATTTATCACTTCTTTTGTTTTCCATGTCTTTTGCAATCGGTAAGCCGGCATCTTTGACCCTTGCCGACATGCCTGAGCTGTCTAATAAATCTTCGCCTTTCAGGGGTAAAATTCTTCACCCCGGGTATGAAGGTTATACGTGGGTTAGTTACCCGCATGTGGAAAATTCGGCCAGCCTTGATGTCGATCCGAAGGGTAGGGTTTTTGTAGCCGAAGCAAATCGTTTTAAATTTGGAGTTCAGGACCTCCGGGGTGCCCGTTATATGGTTGCACGAGATTTTCAATCTCGAACTCTTGAGGATCGGCAAAAGTTGTACGAGGATTTTTCGAACGAAATTCCTATGTCTTGGTATACGGATGTTGCTGACCGATTAATCAGGTTGGAGGATAAGGATGGAAATGGCGTGGCTGATATCCGAACGGTTTTTTCTGCCGATTTTAATGAAACCCTAGATGGGATTGCTTTTTCTGTTTTGGCTGAGCGGGATGCGGTATATTTTACCTGCATACCAGCACTGAGGAGACTGACTGATACAAACGATGACGGCATTGCCGACACGAACGAAAAAATTGTCA
>Ga0115569_10003475_pt1 | contig 11646 bp, 9 predicted proteins | sample COGITO_mtgs_1205_2_FD_87295 | JGI IMG/M metagenome (GOLD analysis project Ga0115569, IMG submission 87295) | Pelagic marine microbial communities from North Sea - COGITO_mtgs_120503 | ecosystem: Environmental > Aquatic > Marine > Epipelagic | place: Germany:Helgoland, sampling site Kabeltonne...
CCCTCGAATCCTGGCAAGAAATAGCTGCGGCAGCCGCCGACACCATCGCGCGCCGCAACAAAGAAGCGCGCATGGCCACCCAGGCCGAACGCGTCAACGTCATCAATGAGACCTCAATCCGGATGCTCTCTTGCAAGGAACCTAACGAGGTCGCACGCCTCGCCACGTCTTCGGCGTCGATGATCCTCGAAGGTGATCACGCCATCTTGCGCCTGCAAGACCCGACGACGCGCCGTTATTCGATTCGCTCCTATTTCGGAGCCGCAGACGGCGAAGCGCAGGAAGCTCTCTTCCGGCTCGATAAGGCAGTGACCGTCGACACCATCAGACGACGAGCGGCCCATCTCATACAAGACGCGAGCCTCGAACCTCAGCTCGGCGAGTTCGTCGACGAAATACGTTCGGTACTCAGTGCGCCCATCAAACGAAACGGCGAAGTAGTCGGCACCCTTGCGGTTTATGACAAGGTCGCGCTCGATCGGTTCTTTGCGAGCCGTTTCGATGATGAAGATTTGCAGGTCTTCGGGCGCTTTATTTCGTACGTCGAGCGCGCGCTCGACCACGCACTCTCTCACCGTGAGAACCGCCAGAACCGGAACTTCGACGAAGAAACCGGGCTCCCCAACGACAACTATCTCGGCAAGCGGCTCTCAGAAGAAATCGCGCGTGCCGCAGGACGCGAAAATGCCTTAGCCCTCTGCGTCTGCAAACTCGAGAACCGCGCAGAGCTGACGGCCGAGGCGGGTGCGACTCATGTGGGTCGAATCATCGCTCTTCTCGCTGAATCCCTGAAGACCCATCTGCGGGAATTCGACGTACTCGCCCGCATCGATCGCGACGAATTCGCGGTCCTCATGCCCGAGCCAGGCCGTACGCCGGGAGAGCGAGTTTTTGAACTCGCCCGCGCCGTCGCGGACGAGGTTTCGAAGAACGAGTCTCTCAACCAACCGCTTCGAATAGGCCTAGCCTTCGGCTACGGAGTTCATCCCACGGATGGCGACGACCGCGAATCTCTCATTAGGCATGCCCGAGAACCGCGCATCCGGATGGTCTAGGCGTCCGCGCCGTACGTAGCTCTTCCATATCCGGCAGTAGTTCGCGGCAAGCAATCAGCCCGAAGTCCAGTTGATCTCGGTAGCTCACGACGGTCACATTTAGCCCCTGACCGTCCGTAATCGCAGAGGCCGGATAGTAGGTCTGCGTTCCCGACCACCCACAAGCGACTCGCGGGGACGCGGCAAGTTCGAGATGATCCCGTTGGGCAAGCGCGCAGTGAGCCCCCGCCGCCGCGCGACACGCTCTATCCCAAACGCAACGAGGGGGCGGCCAAATTGGCCACCCCCGCGTATGGAGTTCAGATCCTAAGCACGGCAGAACCGCCCTCACGTGATCTCGTACAGACTTACTTCGTGTAGGCCTCAATCAGGACGTCTGAGGTCTCGGGCCGCATGATGCGCGGGTCCGGGCGTTCGCCGGCCTGCAGCATGGAGCGAACCTTCGTTCCGGAGATCCCAAAGGGCTTCTCGTCTTTGTGACGCTCGGTGAGGTCGACTCGGCCGAGGCTCTCGTAGAAGGCTGCGAAGCCGACCTTGCAGGCCTGGATCGAGAGATCGCCGGGCAGCTTGTCGAAGATCTCATGGGCATCGAAGTCGCCCCAGATCGCTTCGCCATCTTCGAAGGGTGCGTCGGCGTGCTTGCGGCCGATCACGATGTCCGAGAAGCCATAGTTCTGTCGGTAAATGCCGTGCATGACCGCTTCTGAAGGACCGCCGTAGAACATCTTGATATCGAGACCGATCAGCTCGAAGACATCCGAGATGTCGTAGCCAGCCTTGTCCCAGATCGCCTGATCCTTGTCGCCTTCGCCGAGCAGACCCTCGCCGTGCAGTCGTCGGTAGCAGAGCATGCGCGTGGCGGCGGGAACGTCATCGCCCTTGAGCTCACCCATCAACGGGTTGAGTACGGCGCCAGCAAAATGTCCGGCGGCCGTGAGGGCTTCCACGCCGTATACGAGTGCGTATTCATGTGCGCGATGAAGCGGGTTGCGAGTCTGGAATGCCAGCGCGCGTTCCCACTTCTTGCCGCGGATAAATTCTCGGGTCATTCGGGGCGAGAGCATGAACTCGCCGTAGGCCGAATTCCGGGGCTGGGGCAGAGCGCGGAGCGTGCCGCCGATCAGCTTGCCTCGGTCGTCGTTCGCGACGATGCGGCCACCGGGATGATCAACGCGCTCAGTGCCATAAACGCACTGGAGATACTTGGGCTTGTCCCAGTCAAAGACTTCCAGGTCTTCGATGATTGCGACGATATTGCCCGCCTCCGTCTTCACAGCGCAGGCGCCGCCAGCAGAGAGCGTTCCGGCTTCGACGTCGGTCAGCGGGAGCGAAATCGGAATGGTCCAGGCGTATCGTCCGCCCTCTGAGAGAATAACCTTCTCGTCGAGCGAGAGATCAAAGGCCGCCTTCTTCATAGGGCCGGTGAGCGGCGAAAGCGCGCCGTCGGCGATGCGGTAAATGGTCGAGAGATCGGCATCGGTCACGCGGATCGACGGGAGGCCACCGGCCTCGGACAGGAATGCCGCTTGGTCCTTGAAGGAGACAATGCGGTCGACGGGCTCGGTAAGGCCACCGTGGACGGGAACGAGATCTTGCTGGCTCATTTGAGGAAGCTTCCTTTTGTCCCCTTACGTCTGCGCTGCGCTGCGGATCGATTCCGTGGCGAGTGCGGCATTCGTTACTGGGGACTGCGCTGGGTGTTATTCGGACTGGGTCGTTCCAGTCGTCGGCTGCTAGGCCAACCCCTTTTACCGCGCCATCCATCTTCTGTGCAAAGGCGGTGGGCAAAGAGTTGGGTCGCTACCAGACCGGAAACTCGGTCCAGCCCGATGGAAGGAGGATTCTCTCATCCTTACCATTGAAGCGTCGGACCACGAGGCGGCGGCGACCGTATTGGAACTTCACGAAGGCGACGAATTGGCCATCCGGGGAAACAGTCGGCATACGCTCTTCCGTGCCCCCGGGGCCAATCGGCACTCTAGAAGTGCCGTCGAGCCTCATGCGCCGAAGTCGATAGCCCGCCGCCGACGGAGATGCAAACACGATCCATTCGCCATCTGGTGTGAGAGAAGGCTCGCGCCCCTTGAGTAGCAACCTCTCCTCACCCAGGGCGCCGCCTCTGCCGGTCAGGGGCTGAATCGCGATAAAAGATTCAAAAACTGTCGGTCCATTGCTCCGCGGTCGCGTCAAGACCTGTTCGTACACCGCGTGCTCGCCGCTGGCGTCGATTCGCACCGTTCCCGGTGGTACGTTGTCGGCGAGTATCTCCCCGATCTCTCCGGCGATATCGACCCGGTGAATCGAATTCCGCGACGCTCCCTTGGATTGAGTCCGCGCCATCCGCTGCGCGTAGATGCGACCTGACAAATCATAATCACCCCTGGTGTGCTCACTCGGTCCCTGAGTCACCGGACGCAGATCCTTTCGGTCGACGTGATACTCGTAGAGTTGTTCGCGGTCTCCGCGATGTGCAGTCGCAATCAACAGACGTTTCCTATCGGCCGACCACGAGAGCGGAATCGAATTCGCTGGGGCTGCTTCGATCCGCTCCATCTCCCCCGTGCGCGGCCATATCAGCATCAAGCGGCCCGGATATTTCGCGAGTGCCCCTTGGATCTGCAGGATCACATCCCCGCGGAGATAGGCGCGCTTCCTTAACTCTTCTAGGCGATCCGGGTCGTTTCTGTCCGGCGGAAGCGGTGGCGCCTCCGATACCTTGGAGAAAGCCTCACTTCGCTTCTGACCCGCGCGATCCTCCCAATGCAGAAACGCGATGGGATTTTCAGGCAATTCCTCGGGAGCGAGCCGCAACTGAACGGCGCAGCCAAAAGAAGCCATCATCACAATCACAATGGACATGCCGACTATCCAGCGAAAGCTCTCGGCGGCAAACCGATTCGCTGATCTCTGAGACGGCTGCCTCATTAAATGGCCTCCAGGCGACGACCTATAAATCGGCCCGCAGCATCTGCTCTTGGCTCGAAGACGCCTACCTCCTGCACCTTCCCGCGAAGCAGGGAAACGACGATCTGATCCGCATCAGGAAAGGGAAATAGCGGATGAGAAGCGAAGGCAAGGTCATCCGCTGAGAGATAACACCCCTGCCCGAAATGCGAGTGATAGACGGCGACGACTTGCTCGCCCCGGGCTTCCGCGTCCTGAATCGACCGCAAATATTCCACTTCCGACATGTAGTAGGCGTGTCGCGCATCGCGGGGAAATGCCGCGGGATCCGCCGCGTGCATCTTAGTCATCACGTTCGTGACCCGCACGGCGCGCTCCGCCTGCTGTCCTGGCATAGCCAAAAGCAAGCCGCAGCACTCTTCCGGCGCGACATCGAGCGCGTGCTGACAGATCTCATGCAACAGATCACTCGCCAGCGTTCGGCTCTCGAGTTCTGGGTCCAAGTCAACGCGATCTGACACGGTCTCCATCCCCGCCCAGACAATCCAGGCGATACTGGTCATACGGGGGGTTCGACCACAGCGGAGCTTAACCCCGTCCCGCCGGGGAATCGAGGTCTTTCCGGGCACGTTTTCGAACGGGCGTCCACAGAGGTAGGACTCGAGAAATCGAAGGACGAAGGTAGGTGTCCGCGGGGTCCAGAGATCCCGGGATTGAGTCAGATCTGATAGTCCATGCCGACCGGAAGGTCGCGATCGATCGACTTCCGCACCGCTTCACGACACACGTCCGACACCGCCAGCGATCCGAGCACACTCGCCATCCGCTCCGAGATGTCGCCCCAAAGAAAATCCGGACGATGTCCAGAGGCTGGCCAGCCTTCTCGGTCGGCCGCATCCGCCGAAGCGAAACTTCCATCAACCGCCTCGACAACCTGAAGCAACGTGATCTCTTCAGGAGGCCGCGTCAGCACATATCCGCCACCCGGCCCGCGCTTTCCCGCAACGAGCTCCGCCCGCCGCAAGTCCTGAAAGATCTGCTCCAAAAAGCGATACGAAATCGCCTGCCGCTCTCCGATTTTCTGGACGCGCACAGGCTCGCCAGCACCGTTATAGGCGAGGTCGAAGATCGCGCAGAGGGCATAGCGAGCACGGCGTGATAGGCGCATGGCGAGCGCAAGCATGCATGACGACTGGCCCCCATGCCATCCGAGCCACTCAGAACTTCTCACGATCCGACTCGGCCAGGCAATTGGAGGGCGTCCGGCCTTGCCTGCTCGGCGGTCCGCCGCGATGCTACCGCCCCCCGGCGTCGTGACTACGGTGCCCGCTCTGGAGATTCTCCCTGCTGCTCAGACTCGATGCACTCGAAAAGCGAATCGGCAGCCGATTGCTCTACGGCGACGCTTCGGTCGTCGTTCGCGCCGGAGATCGCATCGGAATCGTAGGCCCCAACGGCGCTGGCAAGACCACCTTGCTCAAGACCCTGATCGGAGACGAACCCTACGACGGCGGAGCGTTACATCTCGCACGCGGAACCCGCCTCGGTTTGCTTAGACAGGAAATCGATCCACACGCGCCGCATACGATCCGCGAGGAAGCGCGAACGGCCCTCTCGGATCTCGATGATCTAGAAGACGAACTCCGGCGCCTCGAAGTGGAGATGAGCGAGTGCGGCGCACGCGGAGAAGGCCTGCCCACCTCGCTGACCGAACGCTACGACACCGTCGGACTGCGATTCGAGCAAGGCGGCGGATTCGAGCGACATGCTCGGGTTGCGGAAATACTCTCAGGCTTGGGCTTCGAGGAAGAACATCTCGATCGCCCGCTCTCTACTTTCAGTGGCGGTTGGTTGATGCGAGTCGAGCTCGCAAAGTTGCTACTCGGCCAGCCCGAAGTCCTGCTGCTTGATGAACCGACAAATCATCTTGACCTTCCCTCGATTCAGTTCTTTGAAACGACCCTCGAACGATTCCCCGGCGCTGTGATCGTTGTCTCGCATGACCGGACGTTTCTACGCCGCCAGGTAAACCGAATCATCGAACTGGACGGGCGCGGTGGATTCAACCTCTACGAGGGCAGCTACGACCGCTATTTGGAACAGCGCAGCCAGCGACGCGAAGAACTTCTCGCACGCAAAGCCAACCAGGACCGCTTGATCGCCGAAAAAGAGCGATTCATCGAACGCTTTCGCGCCCAGGCCACAAAAGCAAAACAAGCACAGAGCCGTATTAAGGCACTCGACAAAATCGAACGCATCGAGATCGAGCCCGAGGGCCGTCGTTCTATGCGGCTAAAGATTCCGGCTCCATCGCGATCAGGGGAGCGGGTGCTCACCCTTGATCAAATCCACAAAGCTTATGAGGGCGAACCCGTTTACGAAGGCGTGGATTTCCACGTACAACGCGGTGAAAAAGTGGCACTCGCCGGGCCTAACGGCGCCGGTAAATCGACACTTCTCCGGATCGCCGCGGGCGTCAGCGAATTCCAACAGGGCGAGAGAATACTCGGGCATAACGTCGACACCGCCTTCTTTGCGCAGCACCAACTCGAATCGCTAGACCCGGGCTCAACGATCCTTGAAGAGTTGGCGCGCGAAGCACGAACGGATGAAGTGCCGCGCTTGCGTGGTCTGCTCGGCGCCCTGCTCTTCACGGGCGACGATGTTGAAAAGAAGATTTCGATCCTATCGGGCGGCGAAAAAGCCCGCGTCGCTCTAGCCAAACTCCTTCTGCGGCCCGCGAATTTATTGATTCTGGACGAGCCGACCAACCACCTCGACATCGAAGCCTGCGAGGTCCTCGAAGACGCGTTCCGTGAGTTCCAAGGAACCGTCCTATTCGTTTCCCATGACAGGTCATTCATCAATGCCCTGGCGACCCGCGTCGTCGAAGTCGAGCACGGGCATCTCGAAAATCACCTTGGGAATTACGACGACTACGTCGAACGCAAGGCGCGGCGCGGGGGGGACACGTTGGCCCCAACACGCAAAGCGAGTCCATCCGCGATTCCCGGCGGCGGGCAACCCGCCTCGTCAGGCGAAGCAGCCGACAATAAATCGGATCGGCAGCTCGACCGCGAGCGTCGCAAGGATCGCGATCGGCACACACGAAAAATTGCCCGACTCGAGGAACTGATCGCTGAACAAGAAGCGGAGAAAGCCGCGCTCACCGAGAAGCTTGCGGAGCCGGAAGTCTACGGCGACCCGGGGCGCATCCAGGCCATCCAGGGCGAGGAGAGCGAAGTCGACGCACGGATCGAGGCGGCCTATGGAGAGTGGGAATCTCTCTCCGAGGCGCTCGCCGAAATTGAAGCCGTGCTCGAAAACTAGCGCCACCTAACGACGAATATTTTTTTCTCGGCCCTGACGCCCCGCGAGTCTAAAGGTAAGGCGCGCACGGTCGGAGTCCACCTCAATGAGCCGGACGCGCAAGATATCTCCGACACCGATGCGCTGACGCCCGCCTTGGGAGATCAACGCTTCCTCCTCCTCAACGAGTTCCCAGCGCCCGTCGAGCAATCTGATCGGCAGCAGCCCCGAGACCGAAGGCGCCACCAATCGAATAAAGAGACCGAATTCAGTCGCCCCAGTCACCTCTGCTTCAAAGTTTTCGTCCTCATGGCCGGCCATCATCGCGCAACTCGCGAGCGCCGCCGCGTCCCGCTCCGCTTCTTGCGCGACGCGCTCACGTCCCGAAAGCCAGATGGAAACGCTCTCCGCGCGCTCAATAATGCGCGCATCGCGAGTTTCGGCCGCAGGCTCGTCTCGGATCAGCTTTCGCAAGGCCCGGTGCACCTCGAGATCCGCATAGCGCCTAATCGGAGAGGTGAAGTGCAGATAGTGGTCGAAGCGCAGAGCGTAGTGTCCAGCCGAGTCGAGCTGATAGCGTGCCTGACTCATAGAACGTAGAGCCGCCATGTGGATCCGCTCTTCGCTCGGCATCCCCTTTGCTGCCACTAACGCAGCCGCAAGCATGCCGGGCTCCGAAAGGTCGCCAGCCGCGTCGATCCCGTGCCGCTCAAGGAGCATCGCGAGGTCGTCGAGTTTTTGCGGCGACGGCGGCGGATGAGAGCGATGGATCGTAGGCCTTTCGGCTAGATCCAGCGCACGAGCCACTGCCCGGTTTGCTGCCAGCATCGCTTCTTCGATCAAAATGTGCGCGCGATTGCGAGACCGCAGCTGCGCATCGATGGCACGCCCCTCATCGTCGACAACGATCTGAACTTCCGGGAGCTCAAGCGTCAAAGCACCCGCCGCCGTCCGCTCCGCCCCGAATCCCTCGGCGATTCGATCAAGGCATCGCAGAGAGGCCCCCCACGGTTGATCCGCGAGCTTGCCTTCTTCGTCTTTCAGCCACACGGCCGCGTCCTCATAGGCCAGCCGCGCGTGACTTCGGATCATGGCCTCATGAAAAAGCGCGTTCACGACGCGCCCGTCAGAGCCAATGCGGAGCTCCGCAACCAGAGCGCGGCGATCCACATCCGGCCGCAACGAACAGAGATCGCTGGAGAGCCGCTCCGGCAACATCGGAATCGAGCGATCCGGGAAGTAGAAGCTATTTCCTCGGCGCCGGGCTTCAGAATCGATAAACCCCCCGGGTTCCACAAAATGACAGACGTCCGCGATGGCGACCCAAAGACGCCGAGTCCACGGCCGCGCGTCATCTTTGCCTTCGCCCGGATTCAGGTCGGCCAATCCTCCGTCGACAGCCTTTAGTGCGAGCGCTGAGATGCGGTCTTCCGCAAAGACGGCATCGTCATGATCCTTGGCAGACGCCGGATCGATCGTGATGAAGGGCAGATGCCTAAGGTCAACTCGGCGGCCCATCTCGACCGGCGAGACCGCGTCATCCAGACCTTCCGCTTCTAGCGTCGTTCGGCGCGAAAATCGGCTCGTGAGGCGATGCTTCCAAACGAGAGCTTGATGATCCGCATCGGGCTGTCCCGCCTGCCCTAGCACGGTGACGACTCTCACCGGCATTCCGGGACGAGTGCCGCCCGAAGATCCTCGTGGAAGCCGGCTACGGCTCCTCTTTTTCCCAACGCGTCCTTCGTCAAGGGGTGCCACAACGACGCGATCTCCGACTTCGGCACCCTTCGCATCCCGCTCTTTCAGCAGAAAATCGGGACATTCGACCCCCGCGAAAGGAATCAATCCAAAAATTCCGCCCTGAGGCGATCGCCCAATTCGCACGACCCATGTCGCGCGGGCCTGATCGAGGACACGCGTGAGTTCGCCGCGATGATCGCCCGCGCCCTTTTCGAGCGGAACGAAAGCCACCCGGGCACCGACTGAAACCGGTTCACCGAGGCACTCGATCTTCCACGAAACGCCGTCCGCGTCTTCGACCTCGAGCCATTGGCCCGATGCGTCCGGCGCTGCTGTCGCGATCACTAGACCGTCTTGGTCTCGATGCCCCTTTGACTTACGCCGCTCGCCACCACGACTTCCAGAGGAATCGCGTCGTCGGCCACCAGAATAAGGCCCGTCGCTCCGACCGCGAGACCGGCCGCCGTCCCGCGACGACCGGCCACTTGCACCCGACTTGCCGCCAGTACGCTTTGAGCGCCCCGCACCACGCCCCCCAGAGTTCCGCTTAGCCAAACATCACCTCATTCATTTTCAGTTTGACGCAATCCAACACGCACCGTACCCTGCGCCGCGTTGCCCGGGTGGCGGAATTGGTAGACGCGCTGGACTCAGAATCCAGTGTTCGCAAGGACGTGCTGGTTCGACTCCAGTTCCGGGCACCACTCATACTCAGCGAACGTCAAAAAAAGAGCCTCATCATTAGAGCCTGGAACTCGAAGCATTGGGTTTGGCCTCGTGGGGACAGATTAGCTGTTCAGCGGCGATGAAGATCGCGGGAAGTAATCCCCAACGCTCGTTTCGAAAAACGTCGCTCGCTTTCAGAGGATACGCCTCGTACTGAGCGATGGCGCTGACCAAGGGTAGCGGCGAAGCCCGCTAGATCGCAGATCAAAAGGCTGTCGATCGCTAGAGTAATCGGCATGAGTGACGAAGCTATTATCTTTGAAGTGGATGACGATGGTGTGGCGCTGATCACGCTGAATCGGCCGGACCAGATGAATGCTTGCTCGGAGGCGCTTCTTGACCAGCTGACCGCTGCATACCGGCGTTGCGACGAAGATGATTCGATTCGCGCGGTTGTCGTCACCGGGGCCGGCCGAGCGTTTTGCGCTGGCGCGGACATGAGCGACGCGGAGAACACCTTCTCCGGAAGCGGCATGGACGGCTTTAGTGCTGCCGCGACCGGAATGCCCGCCTTCAGGATTCGAAAGCTCGTGGTCGCCGCCGTGAATGGACACGCGATCGGGCTTGGGATGACGCTCGCCATGCAATGCGATGTCCGCATTTTTGCCGTTGAAGGCAAATACGGGATCGTCCAGGTGCGACGCGGCGTGATGGGCGACGCGTATTCCCATTGGACGATGGTGCGGCTCGTGGGATTGGCCAAGGCTGCGGAAATCATGCTCACGGGTAAGACATTCAAAGGCAACGAGATCGAGCGCCTTGGCATTGCGAGTCAGGTGCTCCCCTCTGTGGAGGTTTTGCCCGCCGCCTTGGCGCTCGCGCGGGACACCGCTATCCACGCGGCTCCGCTCTCCGTCGCGGTTTCAAAAAAGTTGCTTTGGGAGTCCAGCGAACTCAGCGCCGAGCAAGTTGAACAAAAGGAAACCGAGCTTCATAAGGTCGTTATGACCTCGCCCGACGCGATAGAGGGTCCGGTATCTCATGTGCAAAAGCGTGCCCCCGAATGGCAGGGCCGACTTTCTACCGATTGGCCTGAATGGCCGATTAGTTAGTCAGACGTTAGGCGTTCCATCACTCGTCGGCTGCTAAATCGCGTCACTGATACCGCGCTCGAAGAGTGGCTCAATCCCCATCGATTCAACATCTTGCGCCATGTCAGTATCCGCGGGGGAATCGGAGACACTCGTGAATTGTGATGCGGCGGTAAGCGTCGCTTCCAGGAGACCGCCGTCGCTCGAGCTGTTGAGAAAAACGTCCTCGCGTGAGAGCACCCAATGCACGGCACGCGTCAGCGCCTCTACATCGCGGATCGGCTCGTACCAGCTGAACCTCCGCTGCGTCTCGCTCTGCCAGCGTCGGCGAGCGATCGATTTGATCGTCTGCAAAGCCACGCCACGCTCGGCGCATGTGCTCGCGAGCAGCTCGAAATCCTTCGCGTATTCCGGCTGGGCCATCATCGAATAGTTGTACGGAGCGAGCACCGAAGTGAAATCGTATTCCGCAAGGCTCCGTAAATGAAACGCCGGCGCGAAAGTGCCATGCCCCGTAACACCGATATGCCGCACCAATCCCTCATCCCTGGCCTGGATCAGCGCCTCCAGCGCACCGCCGGGCCCCATGGCCGTGAGCCATCCATCCTCGTCCGTGAGGTTGTGCAGCTGGATCATGTCGACAAAATCGACGCCCATACGCTCGAGAGAGCGTTCCAAGCTGGCCCGTGCCTCGGGCCCTTCGCGGTCTCCGGTCTTGGTCGCTAGAAAAACGCGATCCCTGTTCAGCATCAGCCAACCCGCCAGGTTCAGCTCGGATTCGCCATAGCTGGCCGCTGTGTCGATGTGATTGATGCCGGCAGCCTCAATCGTCGCGAGCGTTTTCTCAACCCGCTCGGGCTTCATCATGGCCAGGGCCGCGG
>Ga0115569_10003479_pt1 | contig 11643 bp, 13 predicted proteins | sample COGITO_mtgs_1205_2_FD_87295 | JGI IMG/M metagenome (GOLD analysis project Ga0115569, IMG submission 87295) | Pelagic marine microbial communities from North Sea - COGITO_mtgs_120503 | ecosystem: Environmental > Aquatic > Marine > Epipelagic | place: Germany:Helgoland, sampling site Kabeltonne...
ATACATGAGCGGCAGTCACCACAACATTAGGAGCAACTAGAGTACCGGTGCCATACAAATCATCTGTTACGACTGCACCCACACAAGATAAATCCGGATAATATGTACCAGCTGCGTAAGGACTCGTGTTAGACCCAAGATTAAAATAATTTTCCCAACTTAAGGTATTTAACTTTCCAATTCTCCTTTCATTGGAGAAGGAAGAAATAGGTATTAAGATTATTAACCAAATATAAATACAAATATTATTCACGAGCTGGTTGGATATTTGGGGGAGGACTCGGCGGTAAAATATTCGGCGGGGGGGGCGGAGGCGGTAAATTTTGCAAATTAAAGGCATCTGAAGTCTCAGACTTACCAGAATCAACAGGTTCAGTGGCTAAAGTATTATTTGGCATGATTGCTCCAGGTGTTGAAATACCGGAACTACCGCTATTCCCATTAAGCGTATTTCCCTGACCAGATCTAGAGGGCAACACATTGTTAGAGGGGTTTGACGGAACGGATCGCCTTGGCAACGCCCCAGGATAAGGCAAACCTGGAAGTGATAGACCAGGTACACTTCTAGATGAACTTACCCCATTGGAGGTAAAACCTGACAATGACCTAACCGGTTGTCGATTTTGAGTGAATGGGACATTGGCGGGGAGCGAAGGGACGAAAGATGGCTTAGGTGGCATTCTTTTTGATACAGTCGGCTTTCCTGCTCCGGGAACAGATTTAGTAACAGGAGATGGATTTCCAATTGAAGTAGGTAAACCTGACCCTGATTTTGCGTCAATGAGTTTCAGGTCAAAAGATTGTCCTTCATAAAGAACAGTCAAAGTTTCAGTTTCTAAATCAAAGGATTGAGCCATAAATTCCTCATAGGTTTTTTCGCTTAAAGTAATCCATTCACTATGGTTAACCTTTCTATTAAAAAGAGAAAAATATGGCTGACCCTTAAGAATAAAGTATCCTTTAAAATCTACTTCCTTAGCGACATTTGGTCGGATAACAGTCTTCTTTACTGGAAGAGGTTTACTGATAGGAGGTTTTTGGTTTGAACCAGGCCTTAAAAATGGATTGGGCGAAACCACACCGTATAAATGAATAAAGCTTAAATTTAGAAATAGTATGAATCTAAAAACCACAGTATAACCTCACACAAAGGCGGATTCTAAGCAAGCGGGAAGAATTTTAAGGACTAAATACACTGCACAGTTTAAAACCCAGGAAAATTCCAAATAATGTGCCAACAAAGCTGAGAGTTACATAAACAAACATATTCAACCAAAGGCCGGATTTAAGAAAACTGTAAGCATCCAAACCAAAAGTGGAAAATGTGGTAAAGCCACCACAAAGGCCAATCATCCAAAAAGCACGGAAAAAATAAGGTTCACTATTTTGTTCCCAATACCTCAGTAGTATGCCAACCAAAAAAGCACCCAATACATTTGTAAGTATTGTCTGCCAAGGCATCCAAGAGCGACATAGGACTAAGATAATTGCTCTAAAAATTGATCCTATTGCTCCACCACTTGCAACTAGCAGCAGGAACTTCCAGTCCATAGAAAAAAAGTAATGAAATCAGCAGATCAAGATGCCGCTTCTACAGTATCTGCAGAGGAATCCTCTTCGAAATCTTCTTCGTCGTCCTCCTCATCATCTACGGAATCAATTTCTTCGAGCGAATTAAACTTAAGTACCCTAAGATGCTTCGGTAATGGAGACATGCTCACGATAATAAAGCGTCCATTAAGTTTTGGGGTATCGTCTGGCTTACCAACTCCCGCAAGATCTTGAATAGCCTGTTTTACAAGATTCATACCCAAGTCGATATGCTCCATTTCACGACCACGAAACATTAATGTAATCTTTAGCTTATTACCCTGGTGTAAAAATTTCTCAGAACGACGTAATTTCGTTACATAGTCATGCTCCTCAATCCGAGGACGAAACTTCGCTTCTTTTACGCGTTTTGAAGTTTTGGTCTTCTTTTTCTTTTGCTTGCTAAGTTCATATTTGTATTTACCAAATTCCAATATTCTACAAACGGGAGGCACCGCACTCGATGCAACCTCGACAAGATCCAAATGGTGTGATTTGGCGATTTTCAGAGCCTCTTCTGGTGGCATGACACCAAGCATTTCACCTTCTGGACCAACAACCCGAACTTCTCTGGCTCGAATTTTATCGTTTTTACGGATGTAATCGCGGTTATTGTTATACCGCTTTTTATTTTTTCCACTAGGTTTTTTAACCATGTGGGTTAGCTTAGATTATGACTTGTCAAAAGTAGGAATATAAAATTAGTAAAATGCCAATAACACAACTTTGGAGAATGTTAAGCAAGACAAAATTAATATAATCTAAAGGTTGAAGCTTTCACCACAACTACAACTCGCTTTCGCATTTGGGTTCGAAAACTTAAACCCACCTGCAACCAGCTTATCTGAATACTCCAAGAGCGTGCCCCTTAAATAGAGTGCCGTTTTAGTATCAACCAATACCTTAACATCACTAGTTAAAACATATATGTCTCCCTCTTTTGGTTCCGAAACAAATTTCATCTTGTAAGAAAGCCCGTTACAACCTCCACCCGTTATTCGAATACGCAAAAAATCTCCTTTATCTTCACGCTCAATTAAATGAAAGATTTTTTGGGAAGCAGAAGGAGAAACTTTTATCAACTTCTCGTTTCCTTCTCGTACCTCATTAAGTTTAGCTATATTGCCTTCCATAATATTATTAAATTTTAAGCATTTGAGTTAACATGTTAGGGTTTTGTTAATACCGACCTGCTTCGGATAAATCCTTTGCTTTCTGTAAGAAAAAACTCCACAAACTCTTTTGCTTTTGGATTTGCTTTAACAATTTGTTCATTAATGCAATTTGTGGCAATTACAGTGGGATTACCACCTTTCATTAATACCTGTCGGTAGGCATACTTCAAAGCCTTGGTTTCATCATTAGAAATCCTCCTCCGTTTAATGCCCGTCAGATTGAGCCCACAGGATTGATTTCGACCAGCAACCGTAACATTAGGGGGGACATCCCTGGATACTTCTGCCAGACCACCAATCATTGCACCGCCACCAATTCTCGTAAACTGATGAATACCGGCGCCCCCACCTATAAAAGTAAAATCTCCTACCGATACGTGCCCGCCCAACAAGGCTCCGTTTGCTAGAATAACATCATCCCCTAACTCTCCATCATGTCCAACATGGCAATTACCCATTAAAAAACATCGGGCACCAATTTTAGTTGCACCCTCTACATACATCGAACGATGAATTGTAACACCCTCTCCAATTCTAACATCATTTGCTATCCGAACAATCGAATCAATGGAGCGATCGAACTCAAGATGCTGAGGGTCTCCTCCGAGCACAGAAAAATGTCCAACTCTTACATCGTTTCCCAAAACAGTTCCTTTTTTGATTATAGCGTGAGCCTCAATGTCACATTTCTCACCCATAGTAACGCCATCTTCCACTATTGCATAAGCACCCACTTTGCACTGATTTCCCAAATTTGATTTTGGTGAAACAATAGCAGTTGAATGAATTTGTGATCCCATAAACACTAGAACATTTCAAGTTGTGGCTCTTTCGCAAGTTCATAAGCTTTGAGCAGGTTTAAAATCTGAGAAAAAGGTTTGCCCGGGTTAAAGTGGCCAGGATCAGATTGCCTGAGCAAATTCTCCAATATAGATCTGGTAGTTAAAACACCATCCACCTTATTTTTTTGAAGGATGGTAAATACTTCAGTAATTTTTGTCTCATTTCGAGGAAGTGCTGGGACAATAAGTAAACGCATGAAAGAACCCATTCCACTCTCCGCAAGCTCAGGGCCAGGGCTAAAATTTGAATCAAGCCTATTGTCTTTCAACTCATTTTTGAAATATTTAATTAGCAGACTGTCATTATTAAGCATACCATTCGTGAATCCCGAATTCCCCCAACCAAGAAGGGAGACCAAGCCCGAACGAATTTTCTTCAAGTCACTTGTATATAACCTAAAACCGAGATCTGACGCATTTTGACCGACTGCTGGATTAAAAATTGCCAGCGTAAGTAATGACTCTAACTTCTTGCGGGTAGATAAAGACTCTGGTCTACCTGCCTGACGAACGAGAAAGCCATTACTTTCAAAATAGGCTTCAACCAGATCGTGCTCAACTTCCATGGGAAAGTGCCTCAATCAGCACCGACAGATCTCCAAACTTTAACCACATCACCCCACTCAACTTCTGAAGTTACAAAAGCATCCCCTACATTCCTCATAGCAACAAATCTCAATTTGCCACCAGAGACTTTTTTATCTGACTGCATTGCAACTTTCAAATCGGACACGGGTAAGGAAGATCGAAGTTTGATCGGTAGAGAATAGGAATTAAGCAAATTCTCCAACTCACGTTGATCGGATTCTTTACAATTCCCCATCATGACTGACAATCGAAGAGAACATAAAAGGCCAATTGAAACGGCTTCGCCATGCAAATACTCGCCATATCCAGCCACTGCCTCTATTGCATGGGCAAATGTATGACCTAAGTTAAGAAGTGCCCGACCACCAGTTGACCCGATTGTTTCTTTTTCATCAAGCTCAACAATCTTAGCTTTGTCCATGCAACAAGCCTCAATTACCCCAGGCAGTTCTTCTGATTGTGAATCCAGTAAGGGTTTCATAGATAAGAGTTTTTGGTAAAGACCCTGATTCCCAAGAAGTCCGTATTTAATTACCTCTGCCATCCCCGCTGAAAACTCCCTTTTAGGTAAAGTCGTCAGATAATCGAGGTCGATGAAAACTGCTTTTGGTTGATGAAATGAGCCAACCAAATTTTTACCCGCACTCAAATTTATTCCTGTTTTTCCACCAACAGAACTATCGACCATCGCAAGCAAAGTGGTTGGAACCTGATAAAAATCAATACCCCTCAAATAGGAAGCGGCAGCGAAACCAGAAAGATCTCCAGTAACACCACCACCAAAAGCAATAAGGTTTCCGGTTCGATCTACGCCCTCTCCAGCTAAAAAATCCCACACTCTTGACAAATACTCGACAGACTTTGTTTTTTCTCCACTGGGAAGTGCTAAGTGCGGAATAGATTGGAGAAGATCAACCTTCAATTCAGAACTACTTTTCACTAAGCCATCATCCATTAAAGCAACAACCTTCTTTCCCTGGCTATGGCATTCCTGAATGATATCCCGAACTAATAAATTTAGATTTCTGCCAATATAGATCGGATATGAACGATTTTCTAAACCGACCTCTAATCTTTTGTGTCTTTGTTCAACCATTATCGTCTTACATCAATCTTCTAATAAAATTCAACTACTTCGACATTTCCAACTCAACCTTTGGCAGAATAGAATCTAAATATTGATCAACACTGAACGGTTGTAAATCATCAGGAGATTCCCCCAATCCGATGAAATAAATAGGGAGTTTGAGTTCACGGTAAATAGCAACCAATACACCACCCTTTGCGGTACCGTCTAATTTCGTGACAACCAGTCCGGTGAGGCCAAATTTTTCATGAAAAACGCGAGCCTGCTCTATTCCGTTAGTGCCTGTTGACCCATCAATGACCAACCATGAATGGTGAGGTGCTCTCTCATCTCTTTTCCCTAGAACTCTTTTCATTTTAGCAAGTTCGTCCATTAATCCTTCTTTTACATGCAAGCGCCCGGCAGTATCAATTATGACGAGATCGCAATCTCTCGACTCTCCCGCGGAGTAAGCATCAAAAGCAACCGCTGCTGAATCGGAACCATGATGGCCAGATACGATTTCCAATTCTAAACGATTTGCCCATGCCTTCAACTGCTCGGTCGCCGCTGCACGAAAAGTATCGCATGCACCAAGGAGGACCTTTCGACCCGAAGATTTAAGTTGATATCCCAATTTTGCACTGGTCGTTGTTTTCCCTGATCCATTTACCCCAATCAAGCAAAGAACTTCAGGACTATTTTTAACTTTTTTAAGAACGAACTCTCTTTCTGATCCAGTTAAAATATTCTTTAAGACCGAACGGGCAATCTCACCAACTCCCTCGGCACGTAACATCTTGTCGTTTTTGTGTGCCTCACGAATTGAATTTAAAATATCCTCCGTTGTTTCTACCCCAAAGTCACTTCCATAAAACGCCTCTTCTAAATCAAGAAGCGAGTCTTCATCCAGTCGACTTTTTCCAGAAAGCGAGGCAAAAGCACCCTGCAAAACAGAGGCACCTTTTTTAAACCCTTTTTGAAATTTCGAGAAAATACCCATCTAGGTTTCAACCTTGGGTTGAATCAATAAAGTACAACAAGAATATTCAACCAACTGATTGGTACAGCAGTCTTTAACTTCAAAAGAAAGGATAGTGAGAATCAACAAACGGTCATTCAAATCCCATGTATCCGTAATATATCCTCCTTTATCATTCAAAGGCACATCAACCAAATCAGGAAATTCTCTAGTTTTTCTTTTTTCTCCGTACCTATCAACCAATATCTCTCTCAAATTTTCCCACTGTGGTTCAACCACATCTTCATAGAAAGAAAACTGCCACCCTTTTTGGCCTTCAATAAGACAAAAAGCCAATGAATCATTTTCTAATTTTGCAGCCAACTCATAACGGAACCCGTTGAGCTTTAATGCACATTTAACCAAATTATTTTCACGCTCCTCGTAAATTTGCAAAAAACCGGATCCACGCATTTTATTCATGACAGATTTTCTTGAATCCCCCCGTTTCAAATCGGAATAAATTATGTCTTTACTATCAGCAACAAATCCATTTTTTTCCTCCTTACCTAACAACCCCAAAACGGATAGGGTTAATAGAGATAAAACAAATCCAATTGTTTTCATATCAATATCTAAATGTTGCCTTAAAAATTTATAAACTGTAATATATTCGCTCAAGGGTAAGCAATGCATAGGAAGTTACTAACACTGGGTCGCGTTCCCACCACCTTCCGTTCTCATTAATCCAAAATCCTTTTGGGTCTTGATTATTGAGCATCTCCAAGGCCAACTCCTTACGCCAATCCCTACTCTTCCCATTCTGATCGACAACCTTTTCAATACCGCTAAGTGATAGGGCTTTAGACATGGTATGATAGTAGTAATAGAGTCCCTGCTGCCCCATCCCGGGATTTTCTGAAATGCTGTAATTTTTATTCAACCAGGTACGGACTGCTTTTAGACGAGGGTCCCCCTGCTCCATCTCGGCATAAATAAAACTTAGTAACCCTGCATAACTCATACTGCCATAAGAACGTAGTGCAACAGATCCATCTTTTCTTTTTTTCTCTCCAGCCATACTGCTTCCTGGAAAGTAAACAAAACCTCCCTTGTCTTCATCATCTTGACTGACCCATTTTTCCTTATTCGTAGCAGACAAGTTTTGACATTTACTAACGAATGAAATCGCTGCATCCCAATCCAACCCCAACTCATCGCCTTCTTCTGACTTAAATGACTTTTTGGCGTAGTAAAGTGCTTCCATTGCAAGATGGGTATTAGATAGATCAGAATGAGCCCAACGGGAGCCGTATCCCACACCTCCATCAAACACGTTATCCATCTCTCCCTTTCGATCAAAATCTGACTGCTGATTGATTAAAAACCTGCGAGCAGATTTGATAATATCATTATATTTTAGATCCTTGGATTGGATCATAGCCATCATACATATTGCAGTATTGTATGACGCTAAACCTTTGCCATAAATTCCACCGTCGGATTGTACCTTTGATAATATAAAGGAAAAACCCTTTGACTGTTGATCGGCATACTTTTTAACCACTGCTGAATCCGGGTGCCCCATGGTTGCGCGCAAAGCAAGTGCAGTTAGAGCAGGATAATCCGCTTCTCCCCATTGCCCGGAACTGCTATTCTGCTCAGAGTTTATCCACTCAACACCCCTCCCAAGAGCACGTTCAATTTCCAGCTTAATTGAAACTGACTCATCTCCAGAGAGTAAATACGGGACAAAATTAAAAATGAGATAACACGAGAAAACAGGCATAGAAAATAATTTCATATCTTCAAAAATTTATATCAATTAGTTGGCTGAGGCAAGTGGAAGCTGATCTTTACCGGCTTTTCCAATGGGGGCATCTTTTGTTTATTTGCAATCCAAACATCATCATTCACGCTGTCGTAATGACAATTATTAATAATAGCATTATCATCAGCGTAAACAGCTACTATCGACCCAGTGGATTCGGCTAAAAAATTACCTTCAACCATTCTTGATCCAGTAAATATAAATAATTTCTCATTAACCTGATTACTATTTCCTTGATTAATAGATAAGCCTTCGAGCAAAGACACATGTTTAGAGCCGTTTTCATCCCATGTTACAATTATTTCTAAACACCTGTCCGAATAATCAATCTGCTTCGGGTTATCAGACCAAATATTTTCAAAAAAAGATTCAACTGGTTTCATTTTCAACAAAAGTAAAGAAGTATGAAAAATCTGAGGACGAACTTTTGTGCGGAACAAAGATTCATGAATTTTACCTTCTTCATGGACTAAGCCGTATTCGACTAACCCATTCCTTTGATTAGAAACAGCTGGAACCGTAATTGATCTAAGGTTTCTATTTATAATTATGCCACCAAATTCATATACACCATCTTCAATCTTAATAATCTCAGGTAAATCAGTTTTATTCGATTCCGCATTCAAAAAAGATAATACAAAAATTGGCAAAGTTCTAAGCACGAGAACAATGGTCCACGATATTCTACTTTTCTGTAACATTAGAGATAATATTTTATAAATGAAAGTATATGTGAACGCTTGACCATTCTTCAAACCTTTTACAATATATAGCATTAATATTTTTTAATAAATATTCTTATTGTAAAAAGTTTAGTCCTTTGTTTCCTTAATCTTAACCCTTAAAATCATGGATCAAGAAGAAGCATACCCCGAAGAAAACCAACATCTGGATCAGGAATTAACTCCTGAAGAATATCAGGAAGACACACCTGCGTTTACCGTTGCTCCTCCTGTTGAGGGTGCATTCAGTAAGTACCTCCGAGAATATCGCTTGCTAAATAGCCTATTAGTTTCCCTCTTATTCCTGACTTTAATCATGGGCTCCATCTGGGGCATGATGATGGGACTTGCATTAGCGGAGGAAGGGAACTCTGACTTTTCAGACGGAGGTACCGCTCCTTCCGCACAAAAACAGGAAAAGCAAAAAGTGGTTAAACTCATGCAGAGACAGAAAAAAGCTCAACCAACCACGCAGAAGACTTTTGTTACCACCGCTATCTCTGACATTTCTATGCCTGAATTTAACGATTTGGATGTTAAGGACTTGGCACCTGTTGTTGAAGCCGCAGCACCGACTATGTCGGACGCAGGGATGAATAACGATAAAATGAAAAAAGCAATGGCTGGAATTGGGCTGACTCTTCCCAAAACAATGCAACAGCGATGCGATCCCAAAAAAAGAATTGCCCGGTTAAAATCGGGTGGTGGAAAAACAATGACCGAAGCAGCCATTGTAAAAGGATTAAAATGGCTTCAAACAGTCCAAGACCCAGAAGGGTCTTGGGGTGGCAAAGACAAAGACGATCAGGGCAACCCAAAATCTACAGACAAAAATGCAATGACAGGAATGGCACTATTGTGTTATCTTGGGCATTGTGAATTACAGGACTCACCTGACTTTGGCCCAACTGTTCAGAAAGCGATTAAATTTATTACCTCCTCCACTCCCGAACCAAAGATTGATCAACGCGGTTCTTATTCCCACCCAATTCGAGCGTATGCACTCTGTGAGGCCTACACCATGACGAAAATCAAAAAGTTGGAGGAATATGCTCGGCGTGCAACTATCCACATTATCAAGGGACAAAATGAAAATGGCGGATGGGCTTACAACTATGGTAAAGGGGTTGCTGCTCATACTGATTTATCGGTTACTGGATGGAACATACAAGCTTTGAAAGCGGCAGTTTACACTGGCATTTCAATTGATGGGATAGATGAGGCTTTGGATAAAGCAATAAAATATACCAAGGAGTGCCAAGACAAAGTTGGAAAGTTTGCTTATCAGCGCGGTAAAACAGGCAAAGCAAGTTTAACCGGCACCGGCGTTCTCTCCCTCCAAATTTGGAAAAATGCAAAATCTGAAGAGGCTACAAGAGGTTTAGAATGGATCGTTCAAAATGAAGCCATTAAAAAGGAGTGGAGTAAAATCGATGTCTATGGCTGGTACTACAATGCACAAGCCTGTTTCCAGGCCACAGGCGTATCTGGTGGATCTAAATTCTGGAAAGCATGGAATAAAGACTTTCAACAAACCGTTTGCTCCAACCAGGCACCAGATGGACATTGGCCCCATGGTAACCATTTCCATGGAGATACTGATATTTACAGAACCACTATGGCCATCTTAATGTTGGAAGTTTATTATCGTTACATGCCTACGGGTAATGTGTAAAAACGATTTATTCTTACCCCCCACTTGTTACTCCCTAATTACTTTATAAACTTTATTTCATGAAAAAATCCTTAGTTCTTCTTCTCTCTATTGTTAGCGCCGCATCATTTTTATATGCCGAAAAGAAGGCAGACCACAAAATTACGATTTCCGGTAATGATACCATGCAGTTCGATGTTAAAAATTTTGAGGTTAAGGCAGGTAAAAGTGTTATAATCACTTTCAAAAATGCCGGTAAACTACCCAAGATTGCCATGGGTCATAATTTAGTTTTATTAAAAAAAGGAATCACAGCTATCTCATTTGGCCAGAAAGCCCTGGGTGCCGGTGCAAATGCAGTAAATCCACTTCCTGACTCACTCAAAGGTGATGTTATCGCGAGCACCAAATTATTAGGTCCAGGCGAAGAAGAAGTGCTTTCATTTACAGCACCTAAAGAAAGTGGTGCTTATGAGTATGTCTGCACTTTCCCCGGTCATTTCGCGATGATGAGAGGTACGATGACTGTTAAGTAAGCCTTCGAAGTTTTTTTAACTATTTCTAATTTTTGACTTCTTGACAAATTAGCCTTTGGGCGAGATACCAAAGGTATGTCCATAGAAAAAGAAAAAACTTACTTAAGAGAAGCTGAAGCCAAAGGGCTTTACTCGTGCCTAGCAGCCTACACTAAACTTTCGGGCCCAGGATGGCTCCAAAGTGCAATCACGCTGGGCGGTGGCTCCCTTGCTTCCAGTTTATTTTTGGGAGTACTAGCTGGATATTCTCTGCTTTGGTTACAGCCTATCGCAATTGTACTGGGCATCATAATGCTAAGTGCGATCAGTCATGTAACACTAACTACAGGTCAAAGCCCCTTTGTTTCGATAAATACAGAAATAAATCCTGTTCTTGGGTGGGGATGGGCAATAGCTACCATAATGGCAAATATTGTATGGTGCCTACCTCAGTTTACCCTAGGAACTGCTGCCGTTACACAAAACCTAATCCCATCGCTTAATAATACAGGTGGAAAAGTAGGAATATGTGCCGTGTTATTGATTTTAGCTTCAATTGTAATTTGGGCATACGATCGGGGAAATCGAGGAGTTAAGGTGTTTGACTGGATACTAAAAATCATGGTCGGCTTAGTTGTTATCTCTTTTTTTGGTGTGGTCATCAAAATGGGATCAACTGGTCAATTACCATGGAATGAA
>Ga0115569_10003486_pt1 | contig 11622 bp, 8 predicted proteins | sample COGITO_mtgs_1205_2_FD_87295 | JGI IMG/M metagenome (GOLD analysis project Ga0115569, IMG submission 87295) | Pelagic marine microbial communities from North Sea - COGITO_mtgs_120503 | ecosystem: Environmental > Aquatic > Marine > Epipelagic | place: Germany:Helgoland, sampling site Kabeltonne...
GTTTCTGGTTATATCTAACCTTACCTCGGTCCTTTCGCTTGCCTTCTTCTCCAATAAAATCAGGTAGCTCAGCAATATCATCGTACATCAACTGAAACTCTTCATAAGTGGGCAAACGATATGTGAAGTAGTAAGGCACTTCATCTTTCTTTGCATTCTCTAGCTGCAGGAAGAGTGCTAATTGAACTAACGATTGACGATGATCAAACACATCAACTGGGGTTGGGCGATCTCGAAACAGGAGATAATTCAATAGAAGAAACAGCTGATTTCGGCAACTACGAAATTCAATTAATAGATGCTTCTTTTGGTGCTGAATCTGATTATGGTAAAGAGGAGAAGTATACCGTTAAAATCAAGGTTCTTCCTAAATCGTAACGCATTACGATTTAATTTGACAGCAATCCCTTCAATTTTATCTTTAAGAATTGTAATGTCATTGTCATTCAATGAGATATAGACGTCTTTTACCAACTCATTGAGCATACGAATAACTTGATCAGGGTTGTTGCGAGATCATGTGGGTACGATGATGTCTCTAAATTCAATCATAGCGACCTATCTGTAATGACAGAGATATGCACCATTTGATCGGGATTAATTACGCTGGGGTAAATCAATCAATACGTTTAAAATAAATTTCAAGGAATTATTCGACCGAACATCAGACGGTGCTCAGCGTTTAAGTCTTGTTCTATGTATTTATAGGACACCCCAAAGATTTTGCGAATAAGTAGTTCAGTGTCGAAACAAAGAATCAATATAGTTTGGTTAAAAAGAGATCTTAGAACCCAAGATCACCTGCCCTTCTTTTATGCAGAACTTGCCGCAGTAGACTATATTCCAATCTTTGTCTTTGAGCCGAGCATGATGAATAGAATGGATTGCTCTAAAAGACATTTGCAGTTCATTTATCATTCCATTCTGGAAATGAATGTTACGCTTCAAGAAATGAAAAGGGAAGTAATAATATTTCATGCCGAGGCAACTGAAGTTTTTTCGTACTTAACAAAAAACTACGATATCGATACTGTGTATTCCTACCAAGAATCAGGTGTAAGAGCAACCTGGGAAAGGGATAAAGAAGTAACCAAACTTCTCAATGAGAATGGAAGCAAATGGCAGCAATTTCAACGTGATGGTATTGTGCGTGGTATTAAAAATCGAGATGCATGGGATAAGCAATGGTATGCGCATGCTTATGAACCAATCATAGAAAACAATTTCTCACCACAGCGATTTGATTTTTCGAACCCTTTTCCTCTTCACGAGGAATTAAAGAGTGAATTTTCTAAATACCCAGATGTTTTTCAGAAGCCAGGAGAATTGCTCGCTTGGAAATACCTCACCTCATTTTGTGAAGAGCGCGGAAAAGACTACAGTTTCAAAATCTCAAAGCCCCTCGAAAGCAGAAGGTCTTGCAGCAGAATCTCGCCATATTTGGCTTGGGGTAATATAAGTATCAAGCAAGCCTATCAATTTGTCAAGCATCACCCCAATTTCGTCAATCATAAAAGAAGTTTCAACGGTTTTCTCACCCGGCTCAAATGGCATTGCCACTTCATTCAAAAATTTGAAGTAGAGTGTGATTATGAAACGAGATCCGTAAATCGTGGCTATGAATCTATGCCTTACATCAATGACCCTGAAATGATTGAGGCTTGGAAAAATGGAACCACCGGCCTTCCTCTGGTAGATGCCTGCATGCGCTGTCTCAAGCAAACGGGATGGATTAACTTTAGAATGCGTGCAATGCTGGTATCCGTATTGACTCATCATTTTGACTGCGATTGGAAAGCCGGGGTTACACATTTGGCGCAGCTTTTTTTAGATTATGAGCCCGGAATACATTACACGCAATTTCAGATGCAAGCGGGCACTACTGGCATCAATACTATCAGAATATATAATCCCATTAAACAGTCAAAAGACCACGATCCTGATGGCATATTCATCAAGAAATGGGTTGATGAGCTGCGTAATGTTCCGTCCGCATTTATTCACGAACCTTGGATCATGACAGAAATAGATAAGTCATTTATAGATCTCAAGACCGACTATCCTCCACCAATTATAGATATTACTCAAAGTGGTAAAACTGCTAGAGAGAAATTATGGGGGTTTAGAAAAAATAAAGAAGTAAAGACGGATGGGATGCGCATTGTGCAAACTCATACGCGAAACAACCGATCAAAAAGAACAATTTAATTATCATGAGTAAGGCGATTAACCTCATATTTCCACACCAATTATTTGATGAAAGCCCTTTGCTCTCCAACGGAAACGAGGTTTATCTGATAGAAGAGCATTTATACTTCAATCACTTTCAATTTCACAAGCAAAAAATCGCTTTTCACAGAGCGAGTATGAAGTATTACGAGCAATTCTTGAAGAATAAGGGCATCACTGTTCATTACATCGACTCCTTCAATAAGATGGCAGATATTAGAAATTTTGGTGAAGAATTAATACGCTCTGGCACCACTAAAATTCATGCCATCGAACCGACTGATAATTGGCTTGAAAAACGATTGAGAGAAACAGCATCAGGTAAAGAATTGATCTTTTATAACAATCCGCAATTCCTTAATTCGAAAGAAGAACTCAGCCCATTTTTCAGAAAAGACAAAAAATCCTTCTTCCAAACTACCTTTTATAAACAGCAGCGAAAAAAGTATAACATACTGCTCGATAATGAAGGAAATCCAACAGGCGGAAAGTGGACATATGATGCAGAAAACCGAAAGAAATATCCAAAACATAAAACTCCGCCACCAGTCCTATTTCCATCACCCAACGACTTTTGGATTGAGGCCAATAAATATACAAACGAGTATTTCTCTAAAAACCCTGGTAGTTTAGGAGAAGGCCAGTATTATCCAACAACTCATGATGAAGCAAGTAAATGGCTGGATCAATTTTTGGTACATCGCTTTTATGATTTTGGAGCGTATGAAGATGCCATCGTAAAAGAGCAGATAATCTTAAATCACAGCGTTCTTTCTCCACTTTTAAATTCAGGTCTTTTAAAGCCCGATAAAGTTCTAGAAAGAAGTATCCAATTCGCTGAACAAGAAAATATACCCATCAACTCCTTGGAAGGCTTTGTTCGTCAAATCATTGGTTGGAGGGAGTTTATCCGTGGGATGTACATCGTGAAAGGAAGCTACTCTAGAACTAAAAATTATTGGGGATTCACTCGAAAGATTCCATCGAGCTTCTATGATGGAACTTCAGGGATAGAACCTATAGATGTGGCCATAAAAAAAGTGCTTCAAACTGGCTATTGTCATCACATAGAAAGACTGATGATTCTTGGAAATTTTATGTTGTTGTGCGAATTCGATCCTGACGAAGTTTATGCATGGTTTATGGAACTTTTTATCGATGCGTATGACTGGGTTATGGTGCCCAATGTGTATGGCATGAGTCAATTTGCAGATGGAGGAACATTTGCTACCAAACCCTACATCAGTGGATCTAACTATATCAAAAAAATGAGTGACTTTGAAAATGGTGAATGGGAAAAAGTTTGGGTCGGTCTCTTTTGGAGTTTTTTAAATAAACATCAAGATTTCTTTAAATCAAATCCTCGACTGTCAATGCTCGTTCATTCATTCAACAGAATGTCAGATGAAAAGAAACAAGAACACACCGAAAATGCAGAGCGTTTTATTCAAACTTTAGTTTGACAACATTCCCTCAATTCCTGCTCCTTGAGAATAACAATGTCTTTGTCATTCAGTGCGATGTAGCCGTCTTTTACCAACTCATTGAGCATACGAATGACTGTCTCATAGGTAGTTCCAGCTAGCGCAGCCATATCCTTTCTAGTCAACCCAAAGCTTAGCTGACCATTTTCTTCAATCCCAAATGCATCCCTGATAATAAGAATAGATTCAGCAACGCGTCCTTTCACAGGCATGTGAGCTAAATTCTTCATTCGCCTTTCGGTTCGTTTCAATTCATCAGCGTAAAAAAAAGTTAATTCATAAAGCAATTGTTGATTAGTCTTCAACAGGGATTTGAATAGGTCTGTCCTTATGAAGCTTAGACAAGTGTTAAACCATAAGAAGTTAGATGATCCACATGATTGTTAATACTGCTATCACAACGTTTATTGAATATCTTGTAGTTTTAAGTTTGATATAAATCACATAGATGACACATGATTTATAGGTGACGTCAATAAATTGCAGGCGGATTTTAAAACGGAAGTCATCGACCAAAATAAACTGAGCTATATCAGTCATATTCTGGGCAATGGCTATCCTATTAATCTGTAATATTGGTTAAGTGATTTAACCACGGAAACCATGGAATTAAAGCCAGTAGAAGACAAGATTGATGAAGTCAAAAGAATGTTTTCTCATTCCACTGAGAAAGCCGAAGAACTCTATGCCAACTTTGATAAACTTAAGGTTATCTCGGACGAAGCAATCGTAAAAGCAGAGCGCACTAAAAAGTCGATTTTACCGGCTTGGAAATACATCAAGATATTTTACGAGATGATCAATGATTACATGGATGGCAAGTACCTATCCATTTCGAAGAAGGAGATCATTCCAATAATTGCAGCCTTCGTTTATTTCGTGTCTCCGGTTGATGTTTTTCCGGACTATATACCAGCCTTCGGTTACCTTGATGATGCCTTCGTTATAGGTTTGGTAGGTTCCATAACGAAAGATACTGTGGACAAATACCAGAAAAGCAAACGGTTGAAAAAAGCTTAGGCGTTGGTCAGGACTTTATAGACTGGATCTTCCATGATTTTAACATCAATCAACTGATCGGCATTCGCCAAAAGTCTTCTGCAGTCTTCACTCAAATGCTTGAGGTGCACCTTCTTTCCCACTTTCAAATATCGTTCGGTTAGCTTATTCAGAGCTTCTATACCTGACATATCCGCAACCCGACTTTCGGCAAAGTCAATGACCACCTCTTCTGGATCATTTAACACATCGAACTTATCGTTGAATGTAGCAACCGAACCGAAAAACAAGGGTCCATAGATTTCATAATGCTTAACCCCATTTTGATCAATGTTCTTTCGTGCTCTAATTCTAGTTGCATTCTCCCAAGCAAAGACCATCGCTGAAATCACCACACCGATCAATACCGCTAGTGCTAGGTTATGCAGAAAAACGGTAATTAAGGACACTAAAACCATGACCGCAACATCCATCTTCGGCATTTTACCAAAGGTGCGCAAGCTCGCCCATTCAAAGGTTCCTATACTCACCATGATCATCAATCCCGTGAGAGCAGCCATAGGCACTTGCTCAATCAAATCTGAACCAAACATGATGAATACTAATAGCATAACAGCAGCCACAATTCCTGACAATCGGGCGCGTGCTCCTGAAGAAACGTTGATCAAGCTTTGACCAATCATGGCGCAGCCACCCATTCCAGAAAAGAATCCAGTAACCGTATTGGCGATTCCCTGAGCCACTGCCTCTTTATTGCCCCATCCCCTCGTTTCGGTGATTTCATCTATAAGATTCAACGTCAATAGACTTTCAATCAATCCTACTCCAGCAACAATGAGCGCATATGGAAAGATGATCGTTAAAGTCTCAAAGTTGAATGGAAGATCAGGGATGTGAAAAGGAGGAAAACCACCCTTAATGCTCGCAATATCACCCACTGTTTTCGTGTCAATATCTAACAGAAGCACTGCCGCAATCACCACTAATATAGCGGTCAATGAAGATGGAATCTTCTTCGTCAATCGAGGCAATCCCCAAATAATAAGCATGGTCAATGACACCAATCCAAGCATTATAAACAATTGAGATCCCGTCATCCACTCTAAAACGCCTGTTGCATTCTCCACTTTAAATTGATCAAGCTGAGACATGAAAATCACAATGGCCAAGCCATTTACAAAGCCGAACATCACAGGATGAGGAACCAATCTGATGAATTTACCAAGCTTTAAAAAGCCAGCGGTCATTTGAATCAAACCAGCCAAAACAACAGTTGCAAAAACGTATTCTACACCATGACTAATGGCCAGGGCAACAATCACCACCGCTACAGCGCCAGTCGCACCAGATATCATTCCTGGTCGTCCACCTAAAATTGAAGTAATCAACCCCATCGTAAATGCCGCATATAAGCCCGTCAAAGGCGACAAACCGGCAATCATAGCAAAGGCAATTGCCTCAGGCACTAAAGCCAAGGCAACGGTCAATCCTGAGAGGATTTCGATCTTATAATCTACCTTCTGTTTAAAGTCGAAAAGATTGATGTATTTCTTCATAAGTTCCTGGCTAGTAATTCAATTCAAAAAAGGGCGCGAAGGTAAGCTTACTATTTGGGTTAATGATTTACCCCACAGTTTTTATAGTTTTGATCAACATCCAACAAAATGGCCAAGAAAAGCGACCTTAAAACGAAAGAAAATGAAGCCAGCGTCTTAGACTTCATTCAGAACACAGATAGTCCAGCCTCTAAAAGTGACTGCATAGAATTAATCCAATTGATGGAACGCACCACAAACTCAAAACCTAAAATGTGGGGACCAAGCATTGTAGGCTTTGGTTCTTACCATTACAAATATGCCAGCGGACGTGAGGGAGACTGGTTTGTCTGTGGGTTTTCTCCCAGAAAGCATGGCTTGTCAGTTTATTTAATGTGCGACTTACAAAAACCTTCCGTATTGCTGAAGAACCTGGGGAAATTTAAAATGGGGAAATCGTGTTTGAATATTAAAACTCTTGCTGATATTGACCTAAACGTATTAGAGAAGCTCATCATTCACACTCTGCAAAAAACTAAGGAACAATGATCAGGGCTGATTCTGTTGAAGGCTATATCGAGCAAAGTGAATGGAAGGAAGAACTTATTCTGTTGAGGAAACTAATTCTTGAAACTAGTTTAGAGGAAACTATAAAATGGGGTGCACCATGCTATACTTTGAATGGTAAAAATGTGCTCGGCTTAGCATCCTTTAAGAGTTACGTTGGCCTTTGGTTTCACAACGGAGTGTTTTTAAAAGACTCCGCTGATCGCCTAATCCAAGCAAGTGATAAAACAAAAGCGTTAAGGCAATGGAGATTTCATAATCTCAAAGAGATAAATCCAGACGAAGTCAGGCTATACATACTTGAGGCTATCCAAAATCAAGAGCTGGGAAAGGAGATCAAATCCACTTCTACTCCACTTTCCATCCCTCAGGAACTGAACCTAATTCTCAAAAACAATTCTCAGCTCAAATTTGCTTTCGAGGAACTTTCATCAGGAAAACAAAAGGAATATGCCGAATACATTAGCATTGCTAAACGGCTTGAAACGAAAAACTCACGCTGTGAGAAGATCATTCCGATGATTCTTTCAGGAATAGGATTGAACGATCAATACCGTTAATCAGAAGGCTTCAATTATCTTCTTCACATTCTATCAACAATGCTTTCGCACTCCAATAAGCGATAGTAACTTTATACGCTCAAGAAAATCCTTTTCTTTTAGCGCTTATGTATTTAATATTCGACACCGAGACCACTGGTAAAATTGAAAACTGGAAAGCAGAAGTCTCTGAATTTGAGTCGTTTCCGCGCGTAGTTCAGTTGGCTTGGCAGCTTCACGACTACAAAGGCGAGCTTATCGAGGTTAAGAACTATGTCATTAAACCTGATGGCTACACGATCCCTTTCAACGCAGAAAAGATCCACGGAATCAGCACAGAACGCGCTGAGAAAATAGGCGTGCCACTTGCATTTGTCATGGACGAATTCAAGAAAGCACTGGAGGAAACCGATTTCGCAGTAGGTCACAACATCGAATTCGACATGAAAGTCATGGGCGCTGAATACGCTCGTGCCGATCGTGATGATGGATTGATGAAGAAGAAAACACTTGACACCATGAGGTCAAGTACGAACTTCTGTCAGCTTCCTGGTGGCAGAGGGAAAAGTTTCAAGTTCCCTACCCTTTCTGAGCTTAACGAGAAACTGTTTAGTGAAAAAATTGATAATGCTCACAATGCATCTGCAGACGTTGAGGCCACCGCGCGTTGTTTCCTAGAACTTATAAGAATTGGAGTATTCACAGCAAAAGACCTGCACTCTAATGACGAGTACATCAAACTCTTTAAGGAAACCAATAAAAAACCATTTCAGCTTATTGGTCTAAACATTAAACCTTATGAGCCTGAAGATCTTCAGGTAAAAACCGAAACGAAAGATGAATCAGCACCTTCTAAGTTTGAGATAAAAGAAAATAAAGACCTACTTAAGGATTATCCTTTCGTTCACCTTCACAACCACACCCAATTTTCAATCCTACAATCCACTTCGGATATTAAATCAATTGTGAGGCAGGCGGCTGCATTTGAAATGCCAGCAATCGCCATAACCGACTTCGGAAACATGATGGGTGTTTTTCACTTTGTGAAAGAATGTGAGATAAATGGCATCAAGGCCATTGTAGGCTGTGAGTTTTTTGTGGCAGATGAATACAAGAAGCAGCAATTTACAAAAGACGCCCCAGACAAACGCTTCAGACAAGTATTGATTGCTAAAAATGAAAAAGGCTACCACAATCTTTCTAAACTGTGTTCGGTTGGATTTATTGATGGTTTTTATGCTGGACTTCCACGTGTTGGTCGGGATGTTATAGAACAATATAAAGAAGACCTGATTTGTACCACAGGAGGATTAGGTGGAGAGGTGGCCGATTTGATTCTTAACATTGGCGAAAAGCAAGCTGAAGAAGCATTTGTTTATTGGCATAAACTCTTTGGCGATGACTTCTATGTGGAGCTACTGCGCCATGGACTAGAAGAAGAAAAACGCGTAAACAAAGTGTTGTTGCGCTTTTGCGAGAAATACAACGTGAAGTACTTTGCAGCGAACGATGTTTTCTACCAAAAGAAAGAAGACGCTAATGCACATGATATTCTTTTATGCGTAAAAGATGGCGTGCAGCAGGATATGCCTATCGGTTATGGACGTGGATTTCGCTATGGAATGCCGAATCAGGAATTTTATTTCAAGAGTGGCGATGAAATGAAAGAACTGTTCAAGGATTTGCCTGAGGCGATCATTACAGTTTCTGAAATCGTTGAAAAAATCGAAGAGTTCAAATTGGGCAGAGACATCCTTCTTCCAAAATTTGAAATACCTGAAGACTTTGAAGGGGAAAATGAATACTTAGCGCACCTTACTTATGAAGGTGCCAAGAAAAAGTACGGAGAGATCACTCCAGAAATCAAAGAGCGTATAGACTTTGAGCTGAGTGTGATAAAAGATATGGGCTTTCCTGGCTATTTCTTGATTGTTCAAGATTTCACCACCGAAGCACGTAAAAGAGATGTTTGGGTTGGTCCAGGTCGCGGATCTGCAGCGGGTTCTGCTGTGGCATATTCAGTAGGTATTACCAATATCGACCCAATAAAGTACAAACTACTCTTCGAGCGTTTCTTAAATCCAGAAAGGGTTTCAATGCCCGATATTGATATTGACTTTGATGATGAAGGACGTGATAAAATCATCGACTATGTGGTGAAAAAATATGGCCAAACTCAAGTGGCTCAGATCATCACTTATGGCACTATGGCTGCCAAGTCTAGTATACGTGATGTTGCGCGAGTAATGGATCTACCACTTTCAGATGCTGACCGCATTTCGAAGTTGGTTCCGGACCTCAAGAAGTTCAAGCACATATTTGGTCGAACAGCTGAAGAACTAAAGAAAGAATTCAATGGTGATGACCTTGCCAATGTAAAACAGCTTATAGAAATCAGCGAGCAAGAAAACGAAGAAGGAAGGATTCTAAACCAAGCGCGAAAACTAGAAGGTTCGGTCAGAAATACTGGTATTCATGCTTGCGGGATAATTATTACACCTCAGGATATTCGAGAATTCATTCCTGTAGCCACTGCCAAAGATTCAGATCTGCTCGTAACCCAATTTGACAACAGCGTTGTAGAGAGTGCTGGTCTGTTAAAGATGGACTTCCTTGGTCTAAAAACATTGACCATTATGAAGGATGCCATCAAGCTGATCAAACAGCGACATGGGGTCGATATTAATCCTGATAAAATCCCTCTTGATGACGAAAAGACCTTTGAACTCTATCAAAAGGGTGAAACGAACGGAACATTCCAGTTTGAATCCGTTGGCATGCAGAAAAACCTGCGCCTGCTAATACCAAACAATATTGAAGATTTGATTGCAATGAACGCCTTGTATCGTCCAGGTCCATTGCAGTTCATCGATACGTTTATCAAAAGAAAGCAAGGCACAGAAGATGTTGAGTATCCTCACGAAAAATTGGAGCCTATTCTGAAGGACACGCATGGTATCATGGTCTACCAAGAGCAGATCATGCAAACCGCTCAGATTCTAGCGGGATATTCACTTGGTGCTGCGGATATTCTGAGACGTGCCATGGGTAAGAAGAAAATGGACGTGATGGAACAGCAGCGCGTCATTTTCAGAGATGGCTGTAAAGAGCACAATCAAATAGATGCTGAAAAAGCAGACGAGATATTTGATGTGATGATGAAGTTCGCTGAATACGGCTTCAACAGATCGCACTCTGCTGCCTATTCGTTTGTCGCCTTTCAAACTGCGTACCTAAAAGCCAACTACCCTGCTGAATACATGGCCTCTGTGCTAACGCACAATATGAATGACATAAAGAAAGTGACCTTCTTTATGGAAGAGTGTAAGCGCATGGGAATGCCTGTTCTTGGTCCAGATGTAAACGAAAGTGAATACAAATTCACCGTTAATAGCAAGGAAGAAATTCGATTCGGAATGGGTGCCATCAAGGGAGTTGGTGTAAATGCTGTTGAAGCAATTGTTGCTGAACGTAAAGAACAAGGAACATTCAATTCGATCTTTCATTTTGCCTCTAGACTAGACCTTAGAACGGTAAGCAAGAAGAACTTTGAGGGATTGGCTGTTGCCGGTTCATTCGACTCTTTTGAAGGTGTGCATCGCGCGCAGTATTTCCATGAAGATGAGAAAGGACAAACGATCATTGAAAAGGCTATTCGTTATGGAAATGCCCTTCAAGAAGCCGAGAACAGTGCTCAGGCATCCTTGTTTGGTGAATCCGATGAAGCAGAAATACCAGAACCCCCTATTCCACCAGCTCCAGAATGGAGAACACTAGATCAACTCAATCGTGAAAAAGAAGTTGTTGGTGTTTATATTTCTGGTCACCCATTGGACGACTTCAAATTTGAAATCGATCAATTTGCGAATGCTGACACTTCTATTCTTGAAGATCTAGATGGAATAAGACAACGAAAGGAAACACGCATCGCAGGTATTATAACAAGCGCATCACACCTCACTTCAAAAACAGGTTCTCCTTATGGACGTTTTGTACTTGAAGATTATAAAGGCTCTCACGAGTTTGTGCTTTTCAAGGATGACTACATTAAATTCAAGAGCTACTTGACTCAAGACTGGTTTGTGTTGATTCATGTGGTAATAGGTGGATGGTATAGTAAGCGTGATCAAAAAGAAGTGCTGCGTCTAAATGTTAAAAAAATCGACCTTTTGTCAGATTTACGCGACAAGCTCGTCAAACAGATAAACATTGATGTTTTACTCAAGAATATCAATGAACCAATGATTTCTAGAATTCGAACTTTATGCA
>Ga0115569_10003493_pt1 | contig 11608 bp, 7 predicted proteins | sample COGITO_mtgs_1205_2_FD_87295 | JGI IMG/M metagenome (GOLD analysis project Ga0115569, IMG submission 87295) | Pelagic marine microbial communities from North Sea - COGITO_mtgs_120503 | ecosystem: Environmental > Aquatic > Marine > Epipelagic | place: Germany:Helgoland, sampling site Kabeltonne...
AAATGCTCAGCTATCCGCCGTTTGTAGTGTTCAGGGAGACGAATTAGATCGCGCTAAAAAGGAATGGGGGCTAGACCAATGTTATACAGATTATAACGAAATGCTGGCACAAGCAGAACTAGATGCAGTGGCGATTGTTTCTCCTTCAAATTTACATTGCGAACAAGTGATTTCGGCCTTAGAAAAAGGATTACATGTGTTCTGTGAAAAACCTTTAGGTATCTCTAAAGCTGAATGTTGGGTGGTAGAAAAAGCTGTTGCCGCACAACCCAAATCAGTATTTATGTTGGGGTTTATGAGGCGATATGACCCCTCATATGCTTATGCCAAAAAGAAAATAGAATCAGGCTACATTGGTCGACCCATATTATTTAGGGGATACAGTGTAGATCCTGCATCAGCGATTGATGGAGCTATAAAATATGCAGCCAACAGCTCTGGTCAGTTTCTTGATATGGCCATTCATGATATAGATTTGGCACGCTGGTTTTTACAATCAGAGCCCAAATCTATTTATGCCATCGGAGGCTGTTATGCACATCAAGAATTTGCGAAATATGAGGATGGCGATAATGTTTCTGCCCTTATGCAATTTAAAAATGAGAGTATGGCTTTTTTATTGGCGGGCCGTACGGCTCCACATGGCTACAATATAGAAACTGAAATCATAGGTATGCTCGGACAAATTAGAATAGGTTCTGTACCACAGAAAAACCTCGTTGAACTATTTGATGCCGCGGGTATTCGTAAAGAATGTACATATTCATTCTCAGAGAGATTTCATGAGGCTTTTGTCAATGAGGTGCAAGAGTTTGTGGATTGTATTCTAGAGGACAGAAAACCAAGTGTTTCTGCTCACGATGGCACACGGGCTACCATTATAGCCGAACTTGCTACTCAATCTTTCAAGAACAATGAATTAATTAAAATTGATTAAGGGATCGTAACCCATTTAAAAACATCAAAATGAAGCAAATAAAAATAGGAATCATAGGGATTGGGCGGATGGGACAGATTCATCTGGATAATCTTATGCAGAAATTTTCAGAAGTAGAGGTGGTTGCGATTTCAGACATTAATGTAGAGGCTAGACAATGGGCAGCGAAATATAACATACCTAAATTTTACTCGGATTATCAAGACCTCATCTCTAATCAGGAGGTCAATACCGTGGTCATTTGTTCTCCAACGAATCAACATGCAGAAAACATCATAGCGGCGGCTCAAGCAGGTAAAGATGTTTTTTGTGAAAAGCCTATGGATTTGTCAATACAGACTGCAATGAGGGTTTTGCAAATCGTTGAAAGGGCTGGCGTTAAATTTATGTTGGGATTTAATCGTCGATTTGATCCGAATTTCATGAAGATAAAAAGCTTAATCGATGAAGGAAAAGTAGGGGAGCCACAAATAGTTAAAATTACGAGTCGCGATCCTGCACCCCCACCGATTAGTTATATAAAATCTTCTGGTGGGATGTTTCTAGACATGACCATTCATGATTTTGATATGTCTAGGTTTATGGTCAATAGTGAGGTCAAATCAATTTTCGCTGTGGGTAGAAACCTCATAGATCCTGAAATTGGCATCGCTGGAGACATCGATACCGCCGTGGTAACGATCACCTTTGAAAGCGGTGCCATCGCCACTATAGACAACAGCCGTCAAGCCGTTTATGGGTACGACCAAAGAGTGGAAGTATTTGGTTCCGAAGGCATGGCCGGTACGGAGAATAATAAATCAGATAATCATTACTACTACAATAAAAAGGGCCAATCGGAATCCTTACCGCTTCATTTTTTTATGGATAGATATATTCCCTCTTATTTTAATGAAATGAAGGCTTTTATTCATTGTATTGTTCATGACGAAGCACCAAAAGTAGGAGGTCAAGATGGCTTAATTTCATTGGCTATGGGATGGGCAGCCAATACATCTATGCAAGAAAATAGGGTAGTGATGTTAAAAGAGATGCTTAATTAAGATAACCACTAAAAAAGTCAGTATAAAATTTAACTTTTAGACAAAACAGAATATGTATACTTTCATGACTTTCTTGGCATTCACCTTGTTTGTCGCAATTTACTCTTGGTATAAATTGCGAAATGAAAAGTTAGATTCTCAGGATGGATATTTTCTGGGTGGAAGAAGTTTAACCGGTCCTGTAATCGCAGGATCTATGTTGTTGACCAATATCTCCACAGAGCATTTGATTGGCATGAATGGATCTTCTTACAAAAACGGATTCATCATCATTGGCTGGGAAGTTACTTCGGCACTTGCTTTAGTGCTGGCAGCCATATATTTTGTTCCAAAATACTTAAAAATGGGTTTAACTACGATTCCCCAATATCTAGAGAATCGATTTGACAGCTTGACTCGAACCTTAGTCGCCTTATTTTTGATTATTTCTTTTGTAGTAACCCTCTTACCTATAGTACTTTATACTGGAGCCATTAATTTAGAAAGCATCTTTGATATTTCAGGCGTTCTCGGTGTAAGCAAGACGGAAGGCCTTTGGATAACTGTAGGGCTAGTTGGCTTATTGGGATCTATATATGCCGTTTTTGGTGGTTTAAAGGCCGTAGCTATTTCCGATACCGTCAACGGATATGGGTTATTGATAGGAGGTACTGCTATTCCGATACTGGCTTTGGTGAGTATAGGTGGTGGAAATCTGCTCATAGGTTTGGAGAAAGTATTTAACGCCGTTTCAGAAAAGTTTAATGTGATCGGGACTAAAGATTCGGTCATGCCTTTTGAAACCTTATTTACCGGGTTGATCATCAATCAAATTTATTTCTGGTGTATGAATCAAAACATTATTCAACGGGCATTAGGCGCTAAAAACCTTATAGAGGCCCAGAAAGGCTTACTTTATACGGGGGTTTTAAAAATATTTGTACCTATCATCATCATTCTACCAGGCGTTATTGGATTTTATTATTTTGGAGATAGCTTTTATGATCAGCAAGACATGATCTATCCTGAGTTAATTAAAAAGGTCATGCCCAAATGGTTTACAGGTTTATTTGCGGCTGTGGTGATGGGTGCGGTGCTGAGTACATTCAACAGTGTACTTAATAGTGCTGCCACAATTTTTAGTGTAGATGTTTATAAAAGACATATCAATCCATCTTCGAGCGATCGAAAAATGGTGAAAGTAGGGAAGTCAGTATCTGCAATATTGGCCATATTCGCAATCATTACCGCACCGATGGTAGCCAATGCATCAGATGGCCTATACCAGCTTTTACAACAACTGAATGGTATTTTCTTTATTCCAGTGGCTTCCATCATGCTCGCAGGCTTTTTTTTACCTAAAATATCTGCTATGGGAGCAAAATCGGCGCTTTTTTCGGGTTTATCATTTTATATTATCTGTATTTTTATTTTAGATGTAGATCTTCATTTTATTCATATATGGGGTATTGAATTTTTATTAAATATGGCTATTATGTTTGGTGTTTCCTATTTCTATCCAAATCAAAAAAGTTTAGATATCGGTGATATTAATTTATTGGACTTAACCGAATGGAAGCATACTAAAAAACTGTCTATAGGTTTGTGTATAGTAACCCTTCTAATTTATATTGTTTTAGGGCAAGCGGGTTAAGTTTATATTGTAATTCTATTTCAGAAGGATCACTCTATTATTGCGTAATGCCGCAATGCGCTGTCTTATCATGTTGAGCCATCACAAGAAAAAAATTTGTTATTTTGATTTTGGTAACGTTTTACGAACCTGTGCATAGAAGAGGAATTTATAGGATAATTCACAATAGGCCTAATGGACGTATGTTGATTATCTCAAATACTTTTCAAAACAATAACTTAACATAATATAAATTATATAACAAAATAGCAGTTTAGTGTTGCTGCCGCTTGACGATCATAGAACCGCTTGATCATATATTGATATTATGTTTACACGAGAAATACGGCCCTACAATTTGATTGCTTACTGAATACTTATTAAATAGTACACCTTATCGGTAGAATGATAAGCCAACTCAATCTTTAATAATGACTATTCTATTCTCAATATATATTAAAATTATAAATTCTCTCTGTAAGGCCTAAGTTAAGTAATCTAAAAAGCTTAAGTAGCACTTACAATTTAATCATATCCACAAAAAAATATGATTAATTAGTTAATATGGAAATAATTAATTAAAATAAAATTTTTAAATTAAATTACCAATATTCTAATCATTATAAAAAAAATCTTATTATCATGAAATTAAAATTCCACCTTTTCTTATGCTTGATCTTCATTTCTGGCCTTTTCGCAAATGCGCAAAGGCCTGTTCCGTTTAAAAGCGAATTTACATATTTTCAACCGCCTTCTAACTTTCTTTCTGAAAGTGGTACATTTAGCGTTAATGCATCTCTTGTTTACGAAGAAGAAGTTAAGGAGCAATTGGTATTATATGAGGCAGAAATGGAAGAATGGAAGGCACTTCCAGCAAAAGAAAAACTAAAAAGAAGAGCAATAGATAAAGGTAATCTTCCCGAAAATAAATATTTTCCTACAATTCATGGAGAAGAAAGAATAACACGTGGTATTCAGATAGAAGGTCTTGAAATATCAGATGATGCAGCTGCTAATGTCACTATAACTGTTAATAAACCAATTACCAGCTCTTCTGCTAGAAAGGTAGATATAAATGGTAATAAGTTGTGGAAAATAGATGTAAATACAAATATTAGTATAGATATAGTTATTACAGATGATAAAGGTCTAAAAGAGGCTTTTAGCTTTGATGGGAGTCATACTGAAACAGACGCAGAAAATTTTGAGGGTAAACTCGCAGGTAGAGGAGTAAATGCAAATACACAACAGAAAGTCGAAAAGCGTCAATTTCCAAACGCTGAAAGAAAGGCATTAGATAATGCTTTATCAAACCTTGGTCTTTTTTTATCAAACAGATATGGTTTCATGAATAAAAGCATGACTACTCAGATTTATACACTTAGGGCTAAGAAAAAGAATTATGATGCAATAACTTTAGCTGCGCGATCTCTCGTTGGTGGCTATGGTCTTCAAATGCAACCAGAAAATGCTGAGAAATTCGAAGGAACTCTATTGAAAGCAATAGATGTTTTCAATGCAGAACTTGAGGAATATATTCCAATGAATAAAAAAGCTAGAATATCTGATGCAGCTGCTACCTTTTTATATTTAAATATTGCAGAGGCTTACCTGTGGCTTCAAGACTTCGGAAAATGTAAACAGGCTTTAGCAGAATATGCAAATATTCAAGTTCTCTCTGAAAAGTCTGGTTCGTCAAATTTTGCGGCAAATTTTAATGGTACTGATTATCAAGCGCATTCCAATAGGTTAAATGGCTTGCAAGCTGATTTAGAAATGCGCTATTCTCAAATAAAGTAATAAGATTTTATTACTGGATTAAGTATAAAGTGAATATCTACCTCAAAAAAAGCATAAATTTCAAAATGAAATTTATGCTTTTAACAAATCTTAATTTTCAAATCTTTTAGCCCATTTCCATTAAGAAATTGTAGCATTATGTTATCTTGTCCGAAAACATTCACGAGATAAAACTGATTGATCTCCATTTTTTATGATTAATTCTTAGCTTATGATAAGTAAAATTGTTCATAATCAATTAGTTATGATAAAGTATAAGTTTAGTTTACTATTGTTCCTAATCATTATAAAAGTAATTTGTTGAAAACGAAGCGAACAGAATTGAGCATTGACATAAATAAAATAAGACAGCTACTTGTTTAATTTTTTGATCCAAGAAGAACGCTTAGATGTCCTCCCCCACTTTCACGAAATTCTGATGTGATCATTAACTATTTCAAGGTTATGAAGTTGATCAATGAGTTAATTTATTTTTTTTTAGAATGTATTTGATTGCGGTAAATGAGATCATTTTTTGGGATAAACTGAATCCTTGACCTGTAAATTATTTCAACCTTATCAAACCATTTAACCAAAACCAACACATTCTAAATATGAACCCATGAGTTATATGAATTGTTATATAATTTAGAGTGATCAAAACAGACAGATGAATGAAAAAAAAACCGAGCTTACCTATTTATACATGTATATTTTTCTTAGTGGTTTTTTCAAGTTGTCAATCATCTTCTGAAAAACAGAATGAACGTCCTCAAATAGATTCATCCTCAGTATCTCAAAAAGTAAGTATCCAGGATGTAGAAGAAGGAATTCGAGCCAATATAGATGCCAAGACCAAGGCAGGTGATGGTTATTTCACCTTTTGGAATGATAGTATAGAGCTAAGTTTGAAATTGGTCAGGGTACATACAGAATACCTATCTGTACTTGGAACCAATGAATTTTTCGCTTGTGTAGATCTTGCCACAGAAAATGGAGACGTCTATGATGTAGACTTCTTTCTTGAAGGCACTGTAGGTGAAATGAAGGTAACCCAGACAGATGTTCATAAGCTCAATGGAAAACCGTATTATGCTTGGAAGCAAGTTGATGACGATATCTGGTATACGGTCCCAGTAGAGAATGCAGGTGCCGAACTCTTGGGTGTGATTGAAAGTGCTGATCGTTTTACGTTCACTTATGAAGTGCAACTGCCTGAATTAAGTGAATCCGCAGAGATTTGGCTCCCTCTAGCGCAAAGTGATTCTTTCCAGAAAGTTGAAATCTTATCCATTGATGCGCCTGTTGAACATCAGCTCCTTACCGAGGGTGAAAATCAGAATAGTATTCTTTATCTTAAACTTATGAGTAGCCACGCTCATGATAAAATTATGATACAATACCGAGTACAGAGAATTGAAAAGTCAGCCTATATTGAGGAGACTTTCAATCCTAAAAAATATCTTAAGGCTACCTCTTTAAACCCTGTAGGAGATCGATTTGAAGTGATTTCTAGTACCATAATTGAATCAAAACAGGCAGATACACCGCTGATGAAAGCTAGGGCTTTGTACGACTATATTATAGACAATATGCGGTATGCCAAAGAGGGTATTTATGGGACAGGTGATGCCAATTACGCTTGTGATTCTAAATCCGGTAATTGCACAGAATTTCACTCATTTTTCATCTCGCTTGCCCGTTCGGCAGGAATACCGTCTCGATTTGCCGTAGGCGCATCAATACCATCCGAGCGAAATGAAGGCGGGATAGATGGTTACCATTGCTGGGCAGAGTTTTATGCGGAAGGAAAATGGTGGCCTGTAGATATTAGTGAGGCCAATAAATATACGCCATTGGCCACTTATTATTTTGGACATCACCCTGCCAATCGAATTGAATTCAGCCGGGGCAGAGATCTTAGGCCTGATCCATTACCTCAATCAGGTCCTATCAACTTTCTAGCTTATCCAATATTTGAAATTGGAGGTAAGCCCACCTACGTTGAAACTACTTTTTCATTCAAAAGAGCAACGTCCAAAATATAATATTTTACTTATTCAGGGTGCTCAGATTCTGAAGAATCATCTGAAGGATGCTCATCTGCCGCGGCATCATCGGAGGGATGTTCGCTGCCCGAGCTGTCATTATCTGATGGATGCTCACTACCTGAGGCATTCGTTGCTAAACTATCCGAAGGGTGCTCACTATCATTTTCTGATGGATGCTCAGTGCTGTCAGTAGATGTAGCTTCTACTTTATCTGTACTTTCTGCCTCTTTTTTTGAAGGTGTGCTGCAAGAACTTGCCGATACAAATATGAAAAAGGAGAGTATCCACAGTCCACTTATCAGGGTTTTCAGCTTATTAGAATTGACGATCATAACTTTAGGGGTTTATTTACAATGAAAAATAAAAGTAAAAATAAGAAATTAATATCTTTTTAGCGGCCCTTCATATAAATAATTCCTGATTTGCAGTGTTTAATAACTCAATTCAGTTGTTTTCTGAAGGGAACTTCATCGCATTGGAACCTTTTGATTTTAGCTATGTCTCATGATATTTACAGAGATGGAAATTTTTTAAATCATTAAATTGATGCCATTTTAGATGGAGGGTTATAAGATAGACCCATTATTATTTTGAAAAGCGTGACCCTACTCTATGACAGGAATTGTACCAGTAAGTGCTTGATTTTTAAGGTTTTGAGCACTAATAGAGATAGATTAGAGATGAGATGAATCAGGAGCGCCTTCCCTCAACTCACTCAATTTCTGCATTGACTCCCACCAAGGCAGATTATGGATAGGATCACCAAACGTCAAAGTTTCTCCTAACTTAGGAGTAACCAATGAAACCTTTTTTTCAGAAGCATATTGAACGGCCAAGTTGATCGGTTCATACCAGTCATGATTGGATAAATTAAACGTACCCCAATGGATGGGAAACATTATTTTAGTCCTTAGGTCTAGTGCTGCTTGGACCGATTGCTCGGTATGCATATGGATGTCTCGCCATCCTAGATCTTCTCCATAATCACCGATTTTAATAAAGCTCATCTCAATAGGTCCAAAGCGTTCTCCAATGACCCGAAAATGATCTCCATAACCTGAATCACCACTATGATAGATGTCATGGTTGGGACTGGAGATGACCCAAGAAGTCCATAATGTAGCATTATTCAAGCCAGTACGGCCCGAATAATGTCTTGCTGGCGTACAATGAATGGTGAACTCATCTAAGGTGAGACTTTCCCACCAATCCATCTCATTGATTTGGGTTGCTGAGATGCCCCATTCAATGAGATGGGCTTTGATCCCAATGCCTACATAAAATTGGCTACCCGATGCAGCCAGTACTTTAACCGTTTTCATATCTAAATGATCAAAATGATCATGAGAAATGGTAACGATATCAATCGGAGGTAATGCATCCATAGGTAAGGGAGATCGATTAAATCTTTTGGGCGCTATAAATTTTATGGGAAAAGCATGATCGGAGAGCATGGGATCCGTAAGTATTCGTTTACCATCCATTTCGATAAATACAGTAGCATGACCCAACCAAGTAGCCCTTATGCCCGCTTTGACCGTATCAGCTACATCGGGAATCTCCATGGGAAATGGACCTGGCGGTACACGAACTTGATCCCCTAGTAGATCCCCTATATTTACCATTATGCCATAAGGCATGTCGCCCGGTGAGTTTTGAAAGTGATCGCCATTAAATGAGTGGGAAGACCGTGCTTTGACAGAACTCTCTTCGTCCATGACTCCTCCAAATTCTGTCCCACTTAAAACCCATTGAACCAGTACATAAGCCAATAAAACAATACCAGCAATAGCTAAAAGAATGACCTTTAAACTTTTTTTCATTGTACAAAAATAGCAAATGAGCGCAACATCCATCGCCTGATTCATTAGTACCCAAAATATTCCATTTTACCCTTGGGGGCTGGCAACTAAATTGATAAGCTTAATCAGTATTAGAAGAGACTATTCAGTAATTACAAATTTATGGCTCACACTCTTTCCTGTAGTTTGACTCATCATCTTTACTACGTACAGGCCTGGCTTTAATGATTTTAGTGAAAGATGATTGTTTTCAGGTATTTCATCACACATGAGCCTTGAACCATCCATGGATACGATAGAATAATAATCATATTCAGAAGGATAGAATTTAATGAATGCTTTTGCAGGATTTGGATAAAAATAAAGTTCACTATTTAGTGAAAATCCAGTTATGACCTCTGCAAATTCAAACCAATTGAGATTAAATTCTCCGGCTCCAAGTATTTTTAGGCGGAGCGTATAAGATCCAGCAGGCATCACTGCATTTGTATAAATGGTTACCCAATCTTGCCATCCTCCAGTTACAGGTGTGCTAGTAGTGAAAATCTCACTTTCAACAGAATCCACTACTGAATAAAAGCCTAATGATCCTTCAGCTGAGAGCGAGGCAACTCTCAATTTCACACCAAACTCTGTTTCTTGAGGTACATAAATCAAATAATCCGCATAATCTCCAATATTTACGTAACCGAGATTAAGTCCACCGCCCTCATCTGTAGAAGATTCTGTCTGGAACCCAGACATGTTTATAAAATCCTCTGCCTGAATGACACCTGGAAGCACGAACTGAATAGGTAAATTATTTAGAACAGATAAATTAGTAAACGCTCCTAATATTTTTTCCGACTGAGAGGTAATGGTACTACCCGAATAACTTAATTTAACCTCATCTGAATGCATTAAATTTCCGGATAATTCCAATATTAATGTTCTTGTTTTGTCTTCCGCCTGAAACACGGTGTTGATAGACCTTATCTCTCCATTTACCGTTGCTGAAAATAAACCAGCTGCATTCGCTAAAGAGCCCCCTTTTATTTTGTCATTTAATACAAGCGTTATTGATTTTTGATCTTCAAAAGTGGTTCCAGTAATAGCAGTAAAAGGAGCCGTATTTGTAGCTGCTGTTATATCAAATGTGATATGACTGATGTTGAGAGGTATGTCATTGTCGACATGATATTTCAGTACATGCCTCCCCGCTTCTAGATAGATATTTTCAATAGTGAGGCTATCAAATATCGTCCAACCACCCGTACTGTTACCTGTAGTTATGGGTGTGATATCCTCCCCGTCCATTGATAAATGAAAATTACCTCCACGCTCCTCTGAGGCTACATGAATACTCAAGGCATAGGTAGCAGATTGCGCAATATTAACAGTATAATTCATCCACTCACCCGTATGAGTAAATCCTACATGGTAACCATTACTATTGAACAAATCATTAGCTTCAATATCTACGCCATCGTTTCTATAAGCCCAACCTGAATTCCACGCTTGCCATTGACCTGATGATAATTGATAATTGGCTGCGTCTACATCATAGTAAGCAATACCATTTCTTCCCAAATCATAGTCAGACAGGTAGATGGTCCCTGGGATACTCTGAAGGGCATAAGGCAATGTTTCCTCGGTAGTCGGTTGTCTCATAAGTGCATCTATGACATCAGGTCTGTAGGTATTATTGGTCACGAGTAAATTCTCTGCCAATTGCATGACCGCGTTAAAACTCTCCTCTTCAGAAGGCTTTGGTCCTTCTCTTTTCCAGTAGTCCAAGATATCTTGATAGCCTGGATTTATCGTGATACTATATGGACTGTTAATACTTTCCATCTTCCTCATGGTCCACCATGCCCAACCTATATTGTGCTCTTCAAAAAGGGCTACAGCATCTGTAAACCAAGTGTTGGAGTTTTCTCCAGATTCGCCCATCCACAAGGGGATATCATATTGTTCCCTCAAGGGAATAATCCAGTCAAGGTCATCTAGTGAACTCCAGTATTTATGGAAACTATAAACCATATTATCGTCCCATGGAGGGGTTAAACCCGTAAAATCATTTGCGAACCAGTTCCCCTCAATAAATAGAACATGTTGATCTCCAGTAGCTCTAATACTATCCGTAATTTCTTCATATAAATTTCTCAAAAGAGTGCCGCCAGGAAGGTCCCAATTGGTTTCATTGATCAAGTCATATCCACCTATCCAAGGTTCATCTTTGTATCTTTCTGCAATTTTTTTCCAAAAAGCCACCGTTTTATCTTGGTTGTCTTTACTCTCCCATAGAGAAGGTTTGGAATTATCATAATCTGAAATGTCAGCATTGTAACCTTGACCCCCAGGAGCGGCATGAAGGTCAAGAATAAGGTACATTTCGTTGGAGG
>Ga0115569_10003497_pt1 | contig 11599 bp, 7 predicted proteins | sample COGITO_mtgs_1205_2_FD_87295 | JGI IMG/M metagenome (GOLD analysis project Ga0115569, IMG submission 87295) | Pelagic marine microbial communities from North Sea - COGITO_mtgs_120503 | ecosystem: Environmental > Aquatic > Marine > Epipelagic | place: Germany:Helgoland, sampling site Kabeltonne...
CCAGAATTTGGCTGCATTGATACAGAGTCAAATCCAGTAATTTCAGAAAGCCACTCAATAGTAGTATTAATTACCTCTATGTATCCTTCCGCTTGTTCTTTAGGAACAAATGGGTGGATGTTAGCGAAATTCGGATTTGTAATTGGATAAAGCTCTGCTGCAGCATTTAATTTCATAGTACATGAGCCCAATGAAATCATCGAATGTGTTAGCGAAATGTCTTTATTTTCTAGTCTTTTAATATAGCGCATCATTTCAGTTTCTGAATGATAGCTATTGAAAACACTATGCGTTAAGAACTCAGAAGTTCGTATAACTTCATTATCAATCGAAGAGATATTATAGGTAGTTATACCTTCTGTGACTCCGAAAACAGCCAATATATCATTAAGGTCTTTAATGGTAGTGGTTTGGTCGATACTAATACTAATATTATTTCCATTTATTCTAAGATTTATTTCAGCTTCAATACCGGCTTCATGAATTGAATGTGCTTTTTCAGTTTCAATAGTTATTGTATCAAAGAAATTTTTGTTTAGCTGAGTGAATCCATTTTTTGATAAACTGTTAGCCAACGCTGTGGTTTTTTTGTGAATTTCTTCAGCAATGTCTTTTATGCCAGCTGGACCATGATACGTGGCATACATTCCTGCCATAATTGCCAAAAGAGCTTGCGCTGTACAAATGTTTGAAGTGGCTTTATCTCTTCTAATGTGTTGTTCGCGGGTTTGTAATGCCATTCGCATAGCAGGATTACCATCTCTATCAACAGAAACACCAATAATTCTGCCCGGTATATTGCGTTTGAAATCTTCTTTAGTAGCAAAATAAGCTGCATGTGGTCCACCATAACCAAGAGGGACACCAAAACGCTGTGTATTTCCAACAACTACATCAGCACCCCATTCTCCAGGTGGTTTTAATAGAGAAAGGCTCAATAAATCTGCGGCAACAGCAACTTTACAATTGTTCTTATTGGCCTTAGCGGTAAGTGAGCTGTGGTCAGAAACAGCCCCATTTATATTAGGGTATTGTAATAATATTCCGAAATAATTATCATCAAAATTTATATTTTCAAGTGGGGCAATTACCAATTCAATATCTAGAGGAATTGCCCTTGTTTTAAGCACATCAATGGTTTGCGGGAAAGTGTCTTCAGCAACAAAAAATTTATTCCTTCCTTCCTTCTGTTCCACCCTACTTCTAGTGTTGTAAAACATAATCATAGCTTCTGCAGCAGCAGTAGATTCATCTAATAATGAAGCATTTGCTAATTCCATCCCAGTAAGATCGCTTACCATAGTCTGGAAATTTAATAGCGCCTCTAGCCTTCCTTGTGAAATTTCTGCTTGATAGGGAGTATATGCAGTATACCAACCTGGATTTTCCAATATATTTCTTTGAACTACAGGAGGAATAATCGTGTTGTAATACCCTAAACCAATATATGATTTGAATACTTTATTTTTCGCCCCTAGGCTGTTTATATGAGCAGCGTATTCAAATTCTGACATCGGCTTTCCAATATTCAAATCGTTTCTTAATCTTATATTACTGGGAATAGTTTGATCAATTAACGTCTCAATGGAATCGACTCCTACAGTTTTCAACATTTCTGCAACATCTTCTTTGCTTGGACCGTTGTGCCGTGTTATAAATCTATCACTCATAGTTTAAAATTAATAATTACAAATATAAATACTCTTTTTGAGTTACGAGCATTGAATTATGTCATGAAATTGTCACAATATTGAAGAGGTAGAGGCAAAGATTGTATCTTTGACAATTAAAGCAATTAAAATGAAATTAATCTTAGTTTTTTTAGCAGTTTTAGCAGCTTTTGTTGGGGTATCTCAAGACAAAATTATGCTGCTGAGTGGAAAGGTATTACAAGGCAAAATATTGTCTTCTGATACTTCTGGAGTTAATTATGAATACACTAAGAAAGGAAAGACGCAAGCAGTTGTATTAGATCACTACAGAATATACTCCTTAGACTACGCGAATGGTAATTCTGAGGTTATTTATAAGAGGGATTCAATTGCAGGACGAAATTACACAGTTAAACAAATGGGTGCTTTTGTGGCCGGAGAGCGTTATGCGTTTGAACATTTTAACGGCACGGGCACGGTAATTTATGGTGTTATCACCGGAGCGGTGTCGGCATTCATTTTACGTGATATTTTCGCAGCACCGGCAGCTATAGCCTTTGGATTTACAACATTGATTCCTCCTCCGAAGAAGATAAACTTGGAAGATGTTGCTGATAAAGAATTGTTAAAAGAGAAGTATTTCATAGAAGGGTACAAAAGAGTGGTAAGATCGAAACGACTAGGTAGAGGAATGGTATCTGCACTAGGGGGAGCTGTTGTAGGGGTAACTATTGCCTTACTTACTAGCTAGTTTGTGTTAAAAAAAGCGCTTAATTTTTTCATCTTTAGTAAGGTTTATGTTGCGTTATGCGTAACGTGTTTGTCAATAATGTCCTTTAAAGTATATGGAGGTTCTATTGATTGGTGGATAGTTGGGTTTACCTATTTTTCGACATTATCGTTGTATGCATTTCATCAGGTTTGGGGGTTGAGTTCACTGACAGCTGACAAAATAATTTTTCGTCAAAAATGGTCGTTAGTGAATAAGTGGTCATTGATGTGGATTACAATCATGGCTGGAATTATCTCAACGGCAATGGTTTTTAAAATACCTATTAAGGCGTTGATTTTATTGATTCCTTGCGGAGTAATATCAATAGGGTATAGCACTTCCTTTTTTTTTAATAGACGACTAAGGGATGTGCCTTCGATAAAAATTTATTTGATTTCCATTGTTGTGTCAGTTGTAGTGGTTGTTTTGCCCGGAATAGTGGCAGAAGTTTCCTGCAGAAAAATATTTCTATTGTTTGTTATTCAATCGCTGTTTTTGTTGGGAATAACAATTCCTTTTGATGTTAGAGATTTGAAAATTGATAAACCTGGATTGAAAACAATACCTCTTATTCTGGGAGAACGAAAAGCGATTCAATTGGCAGTTGCGCTATTGTTTTTAAGCGGCCTATTAGCTTGGTATTTTTTACCAAACGGAATTACATTTTTGATTAGCTCATTAGTGGCTTCAATAGCAGTTTGGTTTGCAACTTCTAGCAGAAATGAATACTTCTTTTCACTTGCTATTGAGGGGATGATGATCGTGCAGCTCATTTTGATTTATCTATTGCAATAGACAGAAGAGGCAAGGAGTTCATTCCGGAATTCTTGATGTTTTGTTCGAACTAAACTATTTTGCTTAAAAGCTTGTTTAAAATCCGGCAGTTTTATAATCTCTAGTCCACATATTAAGTTGAATATAAAGTATAGAAAACGAATAGTAATCCTTGAAAATATGTTTGCTACAGTTGACTTTTTAGAGTAGTTAAAATCGCTAAACAACCATTTTCCATTTGGAGCTAATCTTATTTTCAACATTGAAACAACTTGATCTGCTAATTCATTATGGCGAAAGCAATCTAATATAAAAGGCGTGATGATGATGTCAAAATATTGTTTAGGAATCTCATTATAGCTGCCAATAATAAATTTGACGTTAGTGTGACTGGTTTTTTGTTTTGTCTGTTTAATCATTTTAGGAGAAATATCGACATAACAATAATTCGCTTTGTTATTTATTTTAAGACACTCTAACAATAGTCGACCTGTGCCTCCTCCGAATATAAGGACGGTTTTTACATTTTTTATTTCCGAAAGAAAATGAGTTTGGGCTTTTAATATTGAATGGCCAAAAAATAGTTTAACCAAAACATCATAAAACGGAGCTAGAAAATCGAAACCTTTTATTAATCGTGGTTCATTCACGCAAAAATAATGTCTAAACTTTCTTTAAAAGCTTGAATTGTATGGTCTAAATCTCCCTTTGAATGGGCTGAAGACAAAAACGAAACTTCGTAACAAGAAGGACCAATATAAATACCTCTTTCTAATAATTCACTGTGAAGAATGCTGAATTTATCCATACTTGAAGCATCAATGCCATCAGTGGTTTTAATGTCTTGGCTATAGCTAAAAGAAATCCAAAAAATAGAAGCAATTTTTTGAAAACGAAATTCATATCTTTTTTCTATTGCATATGATTCAATTCTAGAAGTTAAATATTCAGTCTTTTCTTCTAAAGCTTCATAGAATCCTGATTTTAGGCACTCTTTTAGTTGAGCAATTCCTGCAGCCATGGCCACTGGGTTTCCAGATAGCGTTCCAGCTTGATAGACTCCCCCTTCTGGCGCAATGTTGCTCATTATTTCTGCACTTGCTCCATAGGCCCCAACAGGCATTCCACCACCGATAATCTTTCCATAAGTAAGTATATCAGGTTGAATATTATAAAGTCCTGCTGCGCCTTCAAAACCAATTCTAAAACCATTAATTACCTCATCAAAAATCAGCAGGGAATTATTTGCTGCTGTGATTTCTCGCAAAAACTCTAAGTAATCTTTGTCTTGAATGAGTAGTCCGTTATTTGCTGGTAAAGGTTCAATAATTATGCATGCGATATCGTTTTCGTAATTATCGAAAGCTTTCTTTACAACTTCTTTGTTGTTAAGCGGAAGCACAATTGTTTCATTCGCAAAGGCTTCGGGAACACCAGCAGATGAAGATGTGCCGAATGTAGCTAATCCTGATCCAGCATTAACTAATAAATGATCCGCATGACCGTGATAACAACCGTCAAATTTTATGATTTTGTTTTTACCTGTTGCACCGCGCGCAAGCCTAATAGCTGACATCACCGCCTCTGTTCCTGAGCTTACAAAACGTATTTTTTCTATGTATGAGTGATTGTCAAGGATCAACTGCGCCAGCTCATTTTCATAGGCTGTTGGCGCACCAAAACTCATTCCTTTATCGATTGCAGTTTTCACCGCAGAAACAATAGCAGGATCAGTATGTCCTAAAATTATCGGACCCCATGAGCAGCAATAATCTATATAATCGTTATTATCAACATCGGTTATTTTACTTCCGTATCCTTTTTCAATAAATACTGGATTTCCTTGAACAGACTGAAAAGCTCTAACTGGAGAATTCACACCTCCCGGGAACAATTTTACTGCTTTTCGATACAGTTCATTAGACTTTGTTCGGTTCATGTTTTGTCCTACTTTTGGTTCGATCGCGAAAATAGATAAAATGACTAGAAATTACCATAATACCATAGCGTTTGCTCAAGAAATGGATAGTATAGATCCTTTGGCCAAATGGCGAAGTGAGTTTCATATTCCTGTTATTGAGGGCAAAGAGGTGAAATACTTTACAGGAAATTCACTGGGTCTTCAACCGAAAAAGACGAAAGCATACATCGGAGCAGAGTTAGATGAATGGGCGAATTGGGGAGTAGAAGGTCATTTTAAAGGAAAACATCCTTGGATGCACTACCACGAAATGTTTGCCGAACCTATTTCTAAAATTGTTGGAGCAAAACCGAAGGAAGTTGTTGTAATGAATAACCTTACCGTAAATCTAAATCTATTAATGGTTTCGTTTTATCGTCCAACAAAAGAAAGGTTTAAGATTATTTGCGAAGCAAAAGCGTTTCCGTCTGACCAATATGCTTTGGAGATGCAGGTAAAATGTGCGGGATTTAATCCAGAAGATACAATAGTTGAGATTGCTCCGCGAGAAGGGGAGTATACAATTAACCATGATGATATATATTCAGCAATTGAGCAAGCAGGGGATTCTCTTGCTCTTGTTATGTTTGGAGGCGTTAATTACTTCACAGGCCAAGTTTTTGATATGCAAACTATAACACGATCAGGACATAAAGTTGGAGCAAACGTGGGATTCGATTTAGCCCATGCGGCTGGTAACATTAAGCTCGATTTAAATCAATGGAATGTAGATTTTGCCTGCTGGTGCTCTTATAAATACATGAATTCTGGGCCAGGAGGTGTATCTGGAATTTATGTAAACGAACGACATTGTAATAACGTTGAGTTACCGCGCTTTGCAGGTTGGTGGGGCCATGAGAAAGAAACTCGCTTTTTAATGGAAAAAGGCTTTAAGCCAATGAAATCAGCCGAGGCTTGGCAAATGAGTAATGCCCCTGTGTTAACAATGGCAGCACATAAAGCGTCTGTTGATATTTTCGATGAAGTAGGAATGCAAGCTTTGATCGAAAAACAAAAACAACTTTCAGGATATTTGGAGTTTGTCGTTGAAGATATTAATAGCCAAAAAGGATTTACTAATCCGAAAGACAAAGGATTGGAGAATATCACACCAAGAGCTTGGAATGAGCGTGGGTGTCAAGTTTCTATTGTGGCAAACGGTTACGGAAGGCCAATATTTGATCACTTAATGAAATAAGGAGTCATTGCTGATTGGAGAGAGCCGAATGTGATTCGATTAGCCCCAGTTCCATTGTACAATTCTTTTGAAGATGTATATCATTTTGGTAATATTTTAAGTGCGGCTTTATAAATGGTGGTCATAAAAAAAATATTACTACTGCTATTTGTTTTATTCGTGCATAATTTAAACGCACAATATGCAGACTCTATAAGGTATTTAATTACTGAGTTAGAACTTTCTGAGCTAACTGAGGCTGACCAACTTTTGTTAGATACTAATATTACTAACTATCATAAAGCGACAATAGATACTGTTAAGCTCGATATTCTGAATATTATTATTGAAGCTTGTTGGAACGACAACGTATGGCCAAAGTATAATAGGTTAGTCTTAGAATCGGTAAAAAAACAGCTTTTAAACTCCGCAACGGATAATAATAAATTGATCGTCAAGCTCAAAAGTATTCTTGCTGGGGCGTTGAATAATGAAGGTTATTATTTTAAAGAGTTTGGAGATATCCCTCTTGCTTTGGATTATTACGAACAAAGTTTAAAAATAGATGAAAGTATTGAAAACGATAAAGGTGTTGCTACTTCCTTGAATAATATTGGTTCTATATACATGGATCAAGGAATGACCGATGAGGCCCTAGATAACTTTAACCAAGGATTGAAAATTAACGAGGAGATTGGAGATAAGAGGGGCATTTCTCTTTCGTTAAACAATATAGCTGGAATCTATTTTAACAATGGAGCGATAGATGAGGCAGAGGAGTATTTCGAAAGAAGCTATGAACTTGATTTTGAAATTAACAACTTAAAGGGAGCAGCGAACTCACTTAGTAATTTAGGTTATATATATAAGAAGACAGAACGGCCACAAGAATCGCTTGAGAAGTTTAACGCGGCTTTGAGTTTGTTTCGCAAGGTAGACTTGCAAAGTGGAATTTCATTAGTTCAGGACAATATTGGAGTGTTATTGTTGCAAGAAGGGGACATATCTAATGCGAAATTATACGGGGACTCGGCTTTGGCTATTGGCCAAAAAATGGGCCAACCGTCTTCTGTGAAAAATGCAGCTGAATTGTTATTTCGAATTAATCTCGAACAAGAAAACTGGAAGGAGGCTCTAGAGATGCAGCAATTGTTTATTTCGATGAGAGACAGTTTAAAGAATATTGAAACTGAAAGAAAAACAGAAAAACAACAATTGCAATATCAGTTTGAAAAACAAAATGCTATTGCTGCAGCTGAACACGACAAACAGCTTTTGGTGGCAGATGCAAAGCAAAAAAGACACCAACTTGTCAACTATTTTTCTATTGCGGGTTTATTAATTGTGATAGTGTTTTCATATGTAATCTATAATCGCTTAAAAATTACTAACAGGCAAAAATTGCTTATAGAAGAGAAAAACGAAGAGTTAGCAAATCAAAAAAGTATTGTAGACGAAAAGAACACAGAAATTATAGATAGCATCCATTATGCTGAGAGAATTCAACATGCATTGTTGAAATCAGAAGAAAATATTTCCAACAACCACCCAGAACATTTTATCTTTTTCAAACCAAAAGATATCTTGAGTGGAGATTTCTATTGGGCATTAAAGAAAGAAAATTATTGGTATGTCGCAGTTGCTGATTGCACAGGTCACGGAGTTCCTGGGGCCATGCTTACCATGTTAGGCAGCTCTTTTTTGAATGAAATTAATCAAGGAATCAAGCTTTTGTCTCCCGCGGAAATATTGGATCGTTTGCGAGACAAAATCACACAGGAATTGAGCCAGTTTGGTGCTGAGGGAGAAAGCAAGGACGGGATGGATATTTCTCTAATTAGAATCGATTTACAGACATTTAAAGCTGAGTGGGCCGGGGCTAATAATCCACTTTGGGTCTTAAAAGCTGGCGAGCAAGAAATTATTGAAATTAAGGGAGATCGGCAGCCTATTGGTTATTTTGAGTATGCTCAGCCTTTTCAAAATAACCAAGTTCAACTTGGAAAAGGTGATATATTTTACTTGTTTAGTGATGGGTTCGCAGATCAATTTGGAGGAGAGGTAGGCAAGAAATTTAAGTATAAATCGTTCAAAAAGCTACTAATTTCACTTCAAGAAAGGCCAATTGGATTTCACAAAAAAGAATTGGAAAATCACTTCATTAGTTGGATGGGAGATTATCAACAAGTTGATGATGTTTGTATCATGGGAGTAAGGCTTTAGGACTTATATCTTGATCGACATTTACATGAGATAAATTAGTTTATAATTCTTACTTTAGTTACAAATCCCAACGATTATGAAAAAACATGTATTTCTGATCGGAATTGTTGCTATCTGCAATTCCATTTTTGCGCAAACGTCTGTACCTAAACTTCCTCTTTATGAGTTATTTACGTCTTCTACCTGTGGCCCCTGTGCCCCTGCTAATGATAATTTAACACCAATATTTCAAGACCCTATCAATGAGGGAGAATTTGCCGTAATTAAATATCAAATGAGTTGGCCTTCTCCAGGAGACCCATACTATACTAACGAAGGAAGCGCAAGAAAAAATGTTTACAGTGTAAATTCAGTCCCCGCGTTGTTTGTTGATGCAGCTAGTAATAGTGGCTCTGGATATACTCAGGCAGATATGGATGCGAATAATAATGGATTGTCGTATATGACAATTGAAGCGATCCATTCAATTGAAGCTGATAGTCAAAAAGTTCATATTCAAGTTGAGATAACTGCGCATCAGGATTATGCCGATCCTATTCATAGAGTATATATAATGATAAATGAAGCTAGAACCGTTAACAATGTAAAAACAAATGGAGAAACGGAGTTCTTTGATGTGATGAAGAAAGTTCTCCCGACTAGTACTGGTGACTTTATTATGGGAACAATTTCGGCAGACACTGTATTAGCATATAATATAGACTATAAATTTCAAGGAAATTATAGACTTCCTGCCGATGCAGATGATGCAATAAACCATAATAATGAGCATTCAGTCGAAGATTTCAATAATCTGAAAGTGATTGTGTTCGTTCAAAGTATGGCGTTAGGTAGAGAGGTGTATCAAGCCGCCAATTCGATAGAAGTTGAGCCTATTATTGCAGATGGGGCCTTTCCAAACCATTTGTTCACAGGCATTGAATTTCATAAGGAATTTTCAGTTCAGCCTTTGTTAGCTTCCCCAAATCCATCTTCAGAATATGTGAATCTTACCTTTGAAGTGTTAAAAAAAGAAACAACCACAGTAAATATATCCAACAGCCTTGGACAAATGGTGGAAGTAGTTGATATAGATTCTCATCTAGGGGCGAATCAGATTAGAATTGATGTGTCAGATTACGATAGCGGAATTTATTTCGTAGAACTTTCAATTGATAATAAAATCTATAATCAAAAAATAATTGTTCAATAGTTATCAGTATAAATGCCTCTAAGACTTGGGATTGAAAGCTAGGTATTTCTATAGTTTTATTTTTCTAATTTATTCTGTAAATACTTTTGCCGAATCGGATAGTCTATTGCAAAATTTAAAACTAACGCTAGAATCAAAAATAGACGACACTGTTAGGGTTAGAATATTAAGCGAAATTGTAGACAATACCTATGATTTTGCCATTTGGCCAAAATACAACGAATTAACTTTAGACCTTGCTAATAGCCATTTGCCAAATTCAGATTCTGCATTGGCTTTTATTTATAACAAGTATAAAGGGTATGCATTAAATAATAAAGGGTTACAAATAGAGTATGAAGGTAATAGAGTATCGGCTCTTAAATATTATCAAGAAAGTTTGGCTCTGCATAGGATGAATGGGTGCAAAAAAGGCATGTCTTCTTGTTTGAATAATATCGGTTCAATGCTTTATGATCAAGAAGAGTATGAACTTGCCTTAAACTATTACAATGAAAGTATTAAGATTAAAGCAGAACTCGGTTACGAAGAGGGTTTGGCTTGGACATATATGAACGTTGGATCTTTAGAAGAAAAATTAAAAAGAAATGAATCGGCACTAAACTACTATACCAAGGCTTATAAAATACATTCAAAACTAGATAACGTATATGGAATAGGAGCGGCGGCTCATAATATTGGAAATATTTTAATGAAAACAAGTGGTAATATTGATTTAGCAATAAATAAGTATCGGGAGAGTTTACGGTGTTATACTAATGTCGGAGATTCTACTGGCATATCTTGGGAGCTTGGCATTATAGGTTATGAATTATTTAAAGGTGGTCAAAAAGATTCTGCAATATATTATGTCGACAGGTCTTTAAGAATGGCTAAAAACAATAATTATCAAGAGGGAATAGTGGCAGCAGCGGGTCATTTAGTCGAAATATATAAGACGCTAAAAAAGTATCAATTGGCATTTAAATACCAACTGGTAAAGAAAGAGGTAGAAGATTCGATACTTAGTAATAAGGTTGAAAATGAAATTGTGAAAACAGAAATGCAATTTGTTCACAATCAGGAGAAACTAGAAATTGAAAAGGAGCAAGAGAAGAAGGAGATAATCGCCAAGGCGAAGCACGAACTCCAGGAGGCAATAATTATTGCAATTTTAGTTGGTTTGCTTATAATAATCGTATTTTTTATACTTCTGTTTCAAAGGTTTAAAAAGGAGAAATATCAGAAACTTAAAATAGAAAAACAGAGAGACGAAATAAAAGTAAAAAATACAGAAATTATAGACAGCATTACCTACGCAGAGCGAATCCAAAAAGCGATAATGAAAATCGAAGAGAATGAAAGCAAGAAGCTTCCACAGCATTTTATTCTATTTAAACCAAAAGACATTGTATCTGGAGATTTTTATTGGGTAAAGGAAATTAATGGCATGCTATATTTGGCCGTTGCGGATTGCACTGGACATGGGGTGCCAGGCGCGTTGATGAGTATGCTTGGGATTTCGTTGCTTAATGACATCTTAAATGATAACTGTGGTATTTCTCCGGGAGATTTGTTGACCCAATTGCGTACGAGAATAATTGCCGAATTAAACCAAAGTGAAGATGAACAAGCCAGTAAAGACGGTATGGATATCTCATTAATAAAACTTGACCTACAAAATGGGCAGGCTGATTGGGCAGGTGCTAATAATCCATTGTGGATTGTTAGAAAAAACGATGATAATATAGAGGAAATTAAACCTAATAAGGAACCAATATCTTATTATGCAGAGATGAATGAATTTGCAAACAATTCGATTCAGCTAAACAAAGGCGACTCTTTTTATCTTTTTTCTGACGGATATCCA